>Ga0209755_10000035_pt1 | contig 234895 bp, 226 predicted proteins | sample TergutCo191P1_FD_187301 | JGI IMG/M metagenome (GOLD analysis project Ga0209755, IMG submission 187301) | Cornitermes sp. P1 segment gut microbial communities from Petit-Saut dam, French Guiana - Co191P1 (SPAdes) (version 2) | ecosystem: Host-associated > Arthropoda: Insects > Digestive... | reverse complement strand
CAACATAACCGAAATTGCAATCAATTTCTTCATACAATCTCCTCCTAATGTTATTGGGAAATACATCCGGCTGTGCCGTTTCTGCATTTTCCCTTCCATCGGAACTGCTTAAAAAAAACGAACGTTTAAATTAAGCAGTTTGGAAGACGTGGAGATAGGGGGAAATTTTCCCTTCTTAAAATTTTCTTGAGTCGTGTGATCGATTCAGCGGAATTATAAGTTTATTTTTATTCCCAAATCTGCTACGGCTTTTTTTAATACCGCTTCGCTTGCCGGAGCTAGTTTGCCAAGAGGAAGACGCGCGGGGCCTGCCGGGAGGCCTGCCCAGATAAGCGCTTGTTTGATTGGTACAGGATTTGTTTCCACAAAAGCGGCTTTCATAAATGGTATGAGTTCATAATAAATTTTGCGGGCTTCTTCATATTTGCCGTCCAGAGCCGCTTGAGTCAACGCTTTTACTTTCGCGGGTACAAGATTTGATATAACTGAGATAACGCCGTCGCCGCCAATGCTGATAAGAGGCAGCGTAATGTAGTCATCGCCGGATAAAACCCAGAATCTATCTGCTGTGTTTTTACGCGGTATTGCAATATCTCTGATCACATCACCCATTTGGCTTATGTCTCCGGAAGATTCCTTTACGCCGCAAATGCCGGGAATTTTTGCGATTTTCTCCATTAAAGGAGCGGGGATGTTTCTACCTGTGCGGGATGCGATATTGTAAACAATCACGGGAATGCCTACTTTTGCCGCCTCTTCAAAATGGCGTAACAGTCCGTCGTCATTTGGTTTGTTATAATAAGGAGTGACAACTAACGCGGCGTCCGCTCCCATGTCTTTCGCGCGTTTTACATATTTAACCATGTGTTTTGTGTCGTTTGAACCCGCGCCAAGTATTACCGGGATTTTTCCGCGCGCGGCGCTAAAGTTATGAGCTTCCTTTACAGCGATTTCTATCAGCTTGTCTTCTTCTTTAACATCAAGGGTGGGGTTTTCTCCGGTCGTTCCAAGAGGAACGATGCCGTCAATTCCTTCCGTTATCTGAAATTGTATCAATCTGCGGAAACCTTCGTAGTCAATTTCTCCCGACTCTGTCATCGGCGTTACCAACGCTGTAAACGCGCCGCGAAATTCTGTCATATAAACTCCTGTTCGGCCCTAAAAATTATCCCAATTCTCCGAATATGTCTTTCATCATATCATCAATTGTAAATACTCCGCAACGTTTTTCCGAGCAAAGCCACGCTGCTGCTTGAACCGCGCCTGAAGCGAAACCTTCACGGCTGCGCGCTGTGTGCGTAATTTCAATTGTATCGGCGCTTGAGTCAAAAAACAAGCTGTGCGTTCCCGGAACGCTGCCGAGCCTGAGACTTGGAAAGTGAAGTTCGTCTGCTTCTGGTTTTCTGTTTATCGTTTCCCAGACTATTTTCTTTTTTCGATCCATTCTTGACAGAACCCCTTCCGCGAGTACCTTCGCTGTTCCGGAAGGACTATCCATTTTTTTATTATGATGAAATTCAAAACCGCCGACATCGTATTCCGGGAATTTATCCGCCAGCCGCGCGGCGTACCAGGCGATGCGGTAAAACATATTCACTCCGATTGAAAAGTTTGATGCCCATAAAATTGAACTGCCGGATTTTTCCACCGCTTTTTTAACTTCGTTCATCTTTTCATGCCAGCCGGTTGTCCCGATTACAGCGGGTATTTTTTTTTCAGTTAACGCGATGATGTTAGCGGCGGCTGTATCAGGCTGGGTAAACTCGATTGCCGCGTCGGCTGAATCAAGATTGGCTTCGGCAATGGTTTTGTAAATTCGCGTTTTATCGTCTTTCGCTGATACGCCTGCCGCCGGATCAACAACCGCGGTTATATTATGCCCTGAAGCGCGGGCGATCTGTTCTATCATTTTTCCCATCTTGCCGTAACCAATAAGCGCAATGTTCATATTTTTTTTACTCCTTTGGTTTTTCCTGTGTGTCAAAGAAATCCATGTGCAGCGCTTTTACTACTTCTTCAGCTTCATTATCATTCACGATAAAACTGATATTTACCTTGCTCGCTCCCTGAGATACCATCTGGACATTTACGCCGATAAGCTGGCAGATTCTGAAAGCCCTCGCGAGAATTTCAGAAGATCGTTTAACGTTCCCAATGATGGAAACAATTGCTTTTCCTGTTTTGATTTCCACATGCGCGATTTTTCCAAGTTCTTTTTTCACTTCATTTAAATCGTATGCTGTATCAAGTGTAAGCGAAACAGATACTTCGCTTGTCGCGACCATATCAACGGATATACTATTTCTAGCGAAAACAGAAAACACTTCGCTTAAAAAACCGTACTGCCCAAGCATTCTTGTCGAAATAATATCAACTAACGTTACTTTGTGTTTGGAAGTAATTGCGCGTACAGGCGGGTTTTTCTTTGCTGTAATTGTTTCCGTAATGCGCGTACCGGCGGCATCGATGTTATATGAATTTTTTACAAGCACAGGCGTTCCTGTTTTCATGCACGGCTGCATTGCGCGCGGATGTAGAACCTGAGCGCCAAAGTAGGCAAGCTCCGCCGCTTCGTCATATGTTACGTTTTGAACCGGCTTTGTGTTTTTTACAATACGCGGATCGGCGGTTAAGATGCCGTCAACATCCTTCCAGACCTGTACTTCCTCGGCTCTGCATGCGGCGGCGATCATCGTCGCGGAAAGATCGGAGCCGCCGCGGCCTAGCGTTGTTATGCTGCCTTTCTCATCTTTCGCCAGAAATCCAGTTACAACGGGAAGCACATTGCCTTTAATCAGCGGCTGGATCTTCGCAGGGATTAATTCCCAGCTTTCTTTTAACAATTCTGCCTGGCAATAATTCGAGTTTGATAAGAAACCAAGATCCCACGCGTCAAAAGCGCGTGAGTTCATATTGATAGATTTAAAATACGCCGCCGCAATCCGCACGCTTAATCTTTCTCCAAAGGAGACAAGATAATCCTTTGTCCGCGGAGTAAGCTCTCTTATAAGAGCGATGCCGGATAAAAGGCGGGTAAGCTCGTCCATTAGAACATCAACATCTTTTTGGACGGGCAGTTTAAGAGTTTTTATGGTTGATAGATGAAGTTTTTTTACCTGCTCGATTTCTACTTTTCCGTTTGTAAGCGCGTTGTTCCCGGCATCCAGAAGATGATCAGTTGTATCTCCCATGGCAGATAACACCAGAACGGGTTTTTTTGATAATTGTGTTTTTACAATGTCCGCTACATGGCACAGCCTGGAAGAATCCGCTACGGAGCTGCCGCCGAACTTCATTACGATCATAATTTATACCTCGGCTTATTATACAAATTTTTATTTTTATAAGCAATGGACTGTTATGGTTTTATTTGCTACCATTAGGCATGATTGGATTTCTGCTTAGGAAAACTTTGTATGATATGTGGGATAATATGTTCAGGATTGTTCTTATTAATCTTGGTTTTATTATTTGCACCGCGTTCCCGATTTTTGTTCCCGGATTGATCGGCCAGTTAACAGGTATTACAGAGCTTGAAATAGTTATCGCGGCAATCGGAATACTTCTTTGTACGTTCTATCTTTCCGCAGCCGCACTATCTTTAAAATCGATTTCAGATTACGGCTCTTTTGGGTTCAGTGAATTTTTTAAGGCTTTTAAGATGACATGGCCGGCAGGACTTGTAATGGGCGGAATCGTATTTGCTTTTTTTCTTGCGGCAACAGTTATAATTCCTTTTTATCTTAATATGGAACCTCCTGTTATGGGGCTTGCGATCGCCGCCATTTTATTTTGGATATTAATTTTCGCGCTGCTTTCATTTCAATATTTTTTTACTGTGTACGCAAGACTTGGCGCTGATATTAAAAAAACTTTTAAAAAATGCATGATCATCTTTCTTGATAATTCCGCTCTTTCAATATTTCTTATCATTCATAATTTTCTCGGCCTGCTTCTTTCGATAATTTTCGCTTTTATGTTTCCCGGCCCTGCGGGAATTCTTCTATACCTTGACGAAGCCCTCCGCCTACGCCTGTTAAAATACGACTGGCTGGAAGCCAACCCCGGCGCAGATCGCCGTAAAATCCCCTGGGATGCGCTTTTAATAGAAGAACGCGAAAAAACCGGAACAAGAACTTTTAAAAATTTTGTTTTCCCCTGGAAAGACTGATTTTAGGGGATAGGGATTAGGGGATAGGGGATAGTGTCGTTGTATGAAATCACAGCGCGATGGAAAGACATGCGCTTAATATCAGTAACTATCTCCTAACCCCTATCTCCTAACCCCTTCTTCCATCCCCTAATCCCTTCTTCTAATTCCCAGGCAGCTTGCTACTGCGCGTTCTTGTCCTTGCTTGCCGCCGTGGGTCGGGGTGTTTATTACATTTACGTTTCCATTGGGATCACGGACGGCAAGAGCGCTTGAACCTCCGCCGTCAAGATTGAGTCCGTTCCACGCGCCAAGTGCGCTAAGGAGATGCGCGGTTTCCAGTTCTGTCGCGCCGATGCTTGCGGCGCGTTTACCGTCGATCACCGTCAGAAACAGGTACTGCCCGTTAGCTGAAATACCCGCGGCGCTTCGCGGATGACGCGCCTGTCTGCCCTGCGTTCTTTGAGCCGCCTCGCCTTCAACAAGAATTTGATGAAATCCGCCTGCCGCGTTTACTATGTTATGCGGCGTATGAATGTCAGATTGACTGACAATAGCCGCCGAGCCGTCTGTGTAAAAAACCAGCGCGTCAAAACGTTCCCATGCAGGGGAGAGCAGTGTACCGCCTGAAATGACAAGCCCCGAGTTCTTAACAGGCTGTCCTTCCAAAGAAGAAACAATATCAAACGGAACAGCGTTAATACCCGCTAAAAGATTATTATCCCTTACATAACTTGAAACTCTTGCACTCAACGTACCGCCGCTGACAACAATCTCAATCCCGTCCGCCGCCAAATCAATCCGCAAAGCAAAAAACTCAAGCCTCGGAGACAAAACACGCCTATTAAAAAATTCAATCCCCTCAAACAACCGCCCCCATTCCGGTTCAATGTCAATTATATTATCAAACGAAGGAATTAACCGCTCATCTGAGGACATTAAAGATGCACTCAAACAGGAAACGGAGAATATTATTAATAAAGTTAAAAATATTATAGTCTTTATATACATATAAAGCAGGCCGGGGATACGCGGGACGGCAAAATAATTTTTGGAATTCTCCGCCGGAGAGACCTGACCGCTAAAACAATATAAATAATGTAAAAAATTAATTAATTCTGTTTTAGTGGTTAGGGCTCGGAGGCGGGTTCCTCCAAACATTTTGCCGGCACGCGTATCTCCAGCCTGTATTGCATGTATGTAAATCATTTTAAACATACATTTTTAATTAATACTCGCCCTTTCCCTTTCTGTTTCTCTTCATCAACTTCCGGGCATTAGCCTTTTTCTTCCTGTTAAGAATTGTGGAGGGTTTCTCATAGTACTCCCGCTTTTTAAATTCGCGGATGATGCCTTCTTTTTCCACCATGCGTTTAAAACGTTTAATGGCCTTTTCCAGCATCTCGCTGTCATCAACTGTAATGTGCGCCAAAGTAAATCACCTCCTTTCCTGTCAGGTAAAATTATCAAAATTATCTATTAAAGATTCTACTTATTATGAGTTCTTTGTCAATAATCGGAATGTTGGTATAATAGTCCGGGTCTGTATTTTCCGTACTTACCCTGATCTCCCAGTGAAGATGCGGTCCTGTCGAAAACCCTGTCGATCCTGAAAGGCCGATTAACTGCCCGGTTTCGACGATTGCGCCTTCTTCCGCGATTACGCTGTCCAGATGATAATAAATTGAGTAGATGCCGGGCGCGTGTTCAATAATCACCGAGTTGCCGGTAAGCACTCTGGCGCGTGAAAGAATCACTTTGCCTCTTCCGCATGCGGTCACTTCCGTGCCGGTCGGTATTCCGTAATCGACCCCCGCATGGATTGATGTTACTCTTCTTCCATCCGAATATTGATTGATACGGCGGCTGCCAAACCTGCTTGTCCTTCTTGTCGATGTAACAGGCGGAACGAATACCCCTGTATGGTATATCTGGTTTCCTGTTGTGTTCAAAATCTGCCAAAGCCTGTTTGATTCCGCCGTTCTTACCGGGTCGGGATCGGAAACTAGGCTTGTTAAAGCAGGATTTAAATGAAGCGTCTCAGAATGAAAATCCCTCGGCATAATCGTTATCGGTATTTCGGTTAATATTCCTCTTGAATCATTAATTCTGATTAGCGCGTCTCCCGCGCCTGCGGTTGTCGGAACAGCCAATACCGCCGCCATAAAACCGGGCTGGCTTCCTTCCGAGTAAACGGAAAAACAAAGCGCCCTTGAGAGCTGTCTTCCGTTCATAAATAAAATTGCTTCTCTCGCGGGAACGCTTACCGCGACTGTTACTGGATCTCCGGGGCGCGGATTATCGGGGATAACGGCAAATCCCGCCTGCGCGGCTGCGGCCGCGGTAATTGTAAAGCAGATTATAATAAAAGCAACTAATCGTTTTGTTATGTGCATATTTTACCCACTCCTTTTTAGATCCAGTATCATAAGATGAGGCGTTTCATTCCCCTTGTAATAATCCCTGTTAAGATTAAAAACAATATCAACCTTGTCGTTAACGCCGAACTCTTTGTTTATAACGCGGTCGGCGCTCTGCCAGTAAAGCGCGGGCAGTTTATATTTTCCTGCGTCTAGCGTCATTTTTACATGCTTTGATTCAGGTTTACCGATAAAATTTATATCCAGCACTGTCAGATTCTTTGACATGCAGACTAGCTGTTCATTTTCCTTGCCGTAAGGTTCAAATTGATCGATCAACTTAAAAATATTTTCTGGTGTCAGATAATCCTGCGGCAGCTCAGCGTCAATTTGAAGACTCTCTTCATCATCCTCTTTTTCAAACTCGATATCCTGCGATAATGATTTTATGCGTTCAAGAAATAGTTCCCAGTTTCCCGATGCCATGCTGATACTGAAACCCGCCGCCGCTTTGTGGCCGCCGTAGTCGATAAAAAATTCGCTGCAATGTTCGAGTAACGCGCAGCCGTTGTAGCCTCTCGCGGAGCGCAGGGAACCGGTGTAAACGCCGGCGCCTTCACAGATCGCGATTGCCGGAACGTTAAAACTTCTCGCGGCTCTTTGCGCAATCAATCCTGTTATTCCTTTATTAATATTCCTGCCGAAAACCAGAACAAGATTTTTATTATGCTCTTCAAAACTTTTATATGCCATAGGTTCAATGTTAACCCATGTTTCTTCCTCAAGTTCCCTGCGATCTTCATTCATTGCGGCAAGTTCCGCGGCAAGCTTTTCTCTTTCCGCCGGATTTTTTTCAAAGAACAATTCCGCCGCGACTTTTGAATTTCCCATGCGTCGCGCCGCGTTGATTGCCGGGCATAATTTCCACGAAATATCTTTTGTTTCAAAATGTTTGCCCGCGAGATCAAGTTTATAAAGCAGTTCCGAAAGACCTTTTCCCGGTTTCTTCGCAAGAGCTTCAATACCCCTGCGCACAATTATTCTGTTTTCGTCTAACAGCGGCATCACATCGGCGATGGTGCCCAGCGCAGCGAGCTGCAAATCCGCGTTTTCATCCGCCGGGTTTGCAAGTTTCTTGTCCCGCAGCCTGACATAAGAAGTGAAAAGATTGATAAATACGTCAAGCTCGCCAAGCTCTTTGTCGCTGTATTTCGCGATTTTTGAAAGTTCTTTTATGCGTAAAAGGCTCTGTCCCGAGGTTTGAGGTATTTCCGCGCTGATCTGCGGCGCGATGTCAAGCATACCAATCTCGATGCTGTTTCCAAAAAGTTTCGTGAACGCCTGTTTGTGAAGAGCCGCGTCCCAAACTAGAATCTGCTGTCCTTGAAGAAACTCAGGCAGACGCGTATCGCTGATGGAAATTTTTCCCGGGACAACCGCTTCCGTTAATGTGCGCGTAACGTTCATGTTTCGCATTTTCGCGGCTTCGATTATATAAGCGTCATTTTCACGCCTTGTGTTTAAAAGGCAGATCTGCTGACCGTACAATTCGCTTCTCTGCGCGAAACGCAGCGCACTGACAAGCTTGAACGCGACTCCGCAGCCGGCTAGGTTCTTAAACGGGTATGACGAGTCTTTTAATTTTGGATTGATGATTACGAGCGCTTCGGGCAATTCCTCCTGCGGCTCGTGATGATCCGTTACGACAACATCGATAGATAATTCTCCCGCGCGTTTAATTTCCGAAAAACGCGAGATGCCGCAGTCGACGGTGATTATCAATGTGCCGTCTTTGGCGGCGAAATCCTCGACAGCTTCAAGTGAAAGCCCGTAGGATTCGTCGCCCGTGGGAATACGCCATGTAACATCCATACCGATACTTTCTAGGTATCCTGCAAGAAGAGCGGTTCCGGTAATGCCGTCAACATCGCTGTCGCCGAAAATTAAAACTTTTTCGCCTTCTTCCTTCGCGGCTAGGACGCGTTCCACAGCATCCTCCATTCCGTCAAGCGCGAAAGGATTGCGCAGGGACATGATATCGTCTTCCAGAAAGAAACGGATTGCTTCGCCTGAGCATATACCCCGGCGAGCGAGGATGGTAGCAGTTAAAAGATCGCAGCCGTATTTCCGGGAGATCTCTTTTATTTGCTCGGGAGAACCTTCCTTTTTCTTGTCCCACTTCATCTATCATTAAAATAACAGATTATGTTTTTTTTTTCTACCAGTCCCAGCTATCCAGCCTTTTTCCAAGGGCTTCTGTGAGAATTGCCGTAACTAGCGCTTTTGCTTCGTTGAACGATTTTTTATCCATCGAATAACGCGGAATGAGAGAAGGGTCAAGCTGGCCGGCGGCGGAAAACCAGCGGCGGCATCCGGGGTTAAGTTGCAATAAATGATGAGCGTTATCAGAGTAAATGGCGCTCATGCAATTTTTACATAACAATGATCCTTCATGGTTATTAAACCAAAGAGCTGTATCGCTTTTCTGGCCGCAGTCAGAGCAGCAGTCAAGATGCGGCTGAATCCCAAGAATGTTTGTCCACCGCCACAGAAAATGAACAAGAAGGTTGGAACACAATTCCTCACCTGCATTCTCCATCATATCAAGAGTATCTGTTGCGAGTTTAAGCGCCAGCGCCCAGTCCCCGCCGCTTCCGTGTGTTGATAAAATTGTCTGCGCGGCGGCGCTGGCCGCCATTGTTCTGTCGTACTGTTCCCTAAGCCCTGCACGCCATGAATGGACATCAAAGTCACTGAGTTTTGCATAACTCTGGTTATGCGCGTAATTTTTTATTTTATCGCGGTAAATCCAAACCTGCCCCGAATTAAACGGCGCTGAATGTGCGCGTAACTTGCTCTTTGGCCCGCCAAATACCGTCGCTGTGATGATGCCTTCCTCGGCGGTAAGCAGCGTCACTTCGCTGTTGGATTCTCCCGAAGGCCTGTTTCTGAGAACTAAAGCCTGATAAACTGCAGTTCTTGACACTACAATTCCAGGGCGTAAATTTTGCTTTTTCTGGTTTCGTCGTAGATTTTGCGTTTTTGTTCAGGTAATGTTTCCACCGTGGTTTCCTTGAAGCCCAGAGATTCAAACCAGTCCTGAGACTGCACTGTCAACGCGAAGGCGCGGCGCATTTTTTGCTTCCGCGCTTTTTCGACAAGATAGCCTACAATCCGCCTGCCGAGTCCAAGATCGGTATAAGAAGGATCAGTCGCTATCGCGGCGATTTCTCCCTGAGATTCGCCCCAAGTGTGAAGAGCGCCGCATGCCCGCACCGAACCGTCAATTTCAAGGACAAAATAATCGTTCTTTTTCTCTTGTATTTGCTCGGGACTCCGTCTGAGAAGGATGCCTTTTTGCATTAGAGGTTCCATCAGGCGCAGAACGTCGGGTAAATCCCTTGAATGAAAAGCGCGGATAGAGTCGTACTCATCGGTATAGATCATTGTTCCAACGCCGAGGTTCGAATAAAGTTCCTTGAGCGCGGAGCCTTCCTCCCTTCCGTCGATTATATGAACGCGGTGGACACCGGCTTCGCTTGCGTGTAAAGCCAGCTTAAAAACCCTCATATACTGCCTGCGTACTGCTTCGATGTCATTTTTTGGGGACAGAGCTTGATTTTTGCCGTCTTTGTTCAGTTCGATTGGGGACAGAGCTTGATTTTTATCGTCTTTGTTCAGCTCGATGAGGGACAGAGCTTGAGAAGGCGTCAATCTAACAAGGCTGCCATCGGCTCTTTTTTCAAAATTATCGGGGATTTTTAGATTTTTCACGCCTGTGCCGTCATGCGAGCAGACAATGAACAGTTTATTGGCTCCCAATGTTTTGGACACAGCCAGAGCGATTTCGTCACTTGGCACGTTATACGGTTTCCCCGAAGGGCTCCAGCCGATACATGGCAAAATGGGGATCATCCCCAGGTTTAAAACGCGGCTAAGAGAGTCGGCGTATATTTTATCGACAGTGCCTGTATGTTCCGTATCGATGCCGTTTATTACCCCAAGCCCCCTTGCACGCACAAAGTTGCCGATGACCGCATCAATCCTGCTTCCCGAAAGGTACGTCATAAAACGCGTTGCCACGCTGAAGGCGGCCATCTCGACATATTGAATTGTCCGTGAGGTTGTTACGCGGATTGGGAAACCATTTTTTGATTCGATACCTGCGGATATTGATTCACCGTACAGGCTGCCTGAGGGGTCGATGCCGTGCTGTTTAAAAACAGCGTCGATATTTTCTTTGGCTCCGGGGACGATGATCACTTTAAAACCTGTTTTTGCAAGTAACGCAAGATCCTTAACAAGACCCGGAAAACCGGGGTCTTCCGTAACAGGATAATCAATTTTAAAGACCATTATCGATCCTTCAAACCGGTTTTGATAATGGAATACTTCGCGGATCAAATCTATCTGGGAGTAACTATTATTCTCCATACCGATATTTTATATTACACCGCGCATATTTACCAGTATCTCATTTTATGAACGAATTACATTTTAGCCGCCGGTCACATACATATTACTCACGCCGGCTGCAACATACAGGTCATTATTTTACTCTAAAGGTCATTTTTCAGATTCCGATATTAATAAAGAAGCGGAAAAGTCTAAATGGGGCTTTGTTAAAGTTCTTATTGGGCTGTCCGTTTTCCCGGCGGGATTGTGAGTCCGTTGGACGCCATGATCAATCCGGGTATCCTCACCCTTCCGGGAACGGTGGGTCGAGGGTTCTATTGGCGTTTCTTAGGAAATGCAAAATGGCACATGGGAATTCGTGTTATACGAAAACCCGCAAACAGTAAATGAGTCCCCCCTTTGGGGAAACTCAAAAGAGAAACCGTAAAGCGGTTTTTTTTAACGGCATGGAAGCCGCGGCGCAAAATTGTTATTACATTTCGTTTTAACAGCGCGCCGGAAAAAGCCAAAGGAGTGAATATATGATTATCAATCACAACTTAAGTGCAATGTTTGCCGACAGGTCCCTCAAAGTTACCCAGGTGTTCCTGGATAAAAACATGGAAAAATTGTCGAGCGGACTTCGCATCAACCGCGCCGGTGATGATGCTTCTGGATTAGCAGTATCAGAAAAAATGCGCTCTCAGATTCGCGGTTTGAATCAGGCATCACAGAATGCCCAGAACGGTATTTCGTTCATTCAAACTACTGAGGGTTATCTTCAAGAATCCCAGGACATCCTTCAGCGTCTCCGTGAATTGGCTGTACAAGCAGCGAACGGTATCTATACCGAGGAAGACAGAATGTACATCCAGGTTGAAGTTTCAGCCCTTGTCGACGAAATTGACAGGATCGCGTCCCACGCACAATTTAACGGAATGAATCTGTTGACAGGCCGCTTCGGCCGCCCAATCGGCGAAAATGTGGTTACAGCTTCCATGTGGCTCCATATTGGTGCTAACATGGATCAGCGTGAACAAGTGTATATCGGCACAATGACATCAAAGGGTCTTGGTATCCGTGTTGTCGGTGACGATACCTTCATTACACTGTCCTCCCCGGACGGTGCCAACCGTGCCATTGGAACTCTCGACAGGGCGTTGAAAATAGTCAGTAAGCAAAGAGCTGACCTTGGCGCCTACCAGAACCGCCTTGAACATGCGGTACGCGGCCTCGACATTGGAGCAGAAAATTTACAGGCATCCGAGTCCCGCATACGCGACACGAACATGGCGCATGAGACAGTAAGATACACCTCTAACATGATTCTTTCGCAGGCAGGTACAGCAATGCTGGCACAAGCCAATCAGAGAGGTCAAACGGTTCTTTCACTATTGCAGTAATTTATTATTGCGACCTGGCCGCGTTTACGCGGTCAGGGACGTCTCTCGGAAAGGCGCCTGACCACTGCTTGCAAGTGGTCAGGCTTCTTTTTTTTATACTAATTAAAAAGCCCTGATGGCGCGAACGTACGCTATAGAGTCCTTTGTAAAGCTTGAACCACTGTTTATGGAGTTAGTGGTGAGCTGCACAACACTCGCACTATCCGTAAAACCAACAGTATTCATCTGTGATGATGACCAGATATTGGTAAAACTGGCAAATCCTCCGACAATGCTTCTTCGGGTTGTTAATTGTATGAGTTCATTTTGGCTTGGAAGATACCAGTCATTCTTACCGCCGCCGTCATATTCCTTGCATAATAACGCGGCAGGGGCGGTTGGATCCGCCTCAAGAATCAATCTTGTGTTTTCTTTGCCCGCTCCTATTGCGGATGTGGTTCCCGGTATATCAGCATTGTTGTTTGCCCAAGCGACCCGAACATTATTATTTAGATTATTCATCGCGCTTTCAAGGTAATTGCAAAATCTACCGGTATCAGAACCGGAAACAGCGCCTACCCAAAAGCTGGTTTCGTTTATATAGAAAACTACACCGCCTCCGGGTCCTACGTCGCCTATTTCAGTGTTCCGTGTAATTGTTTGTGTACACACTGTACAGGTTCCGCTTGATTCAGCAGGATACATTCCATTGTAACTGTTGGTTACTGTCCAAGTGCCTTGGTGCGCCGCAGGCAATACTGTACCTGTTACGACTGTTTCGCAGGTAGTGCAGGTACCGTTTGCAGTAAGGCCGTCTACCGTACAAGTCGCTTCGACCCGTGGAGTTAAACCTTGGTGACCTGTTGCGGGTATTGTGGTGGACGTTACGACTGTGTCGCAGGCAGAGCAGGTTCCGTTCGCGGTGGTGCCTGGTGTTGTACAAGTCGCAGGGACCAGCGCATTCAAACCCTGGTGGCCAGTCGCAAGGCTGGTCGTGCTTGTGCGTGTTTGACTATTTCCACAGGAACAAACGCTTTTTTCAACTGCCGCTTCTATACAAGTCGCGGGAATGTCTATTTCCCAATCCCCGAAACTGCACGCATGCGGTTCTTCGCACGCTGCCATCGAGAACCCGATCATTGCTGTTATAGCAATGAAGCCAACCATTCCAAGAATGGTTTTCCATTTCTTTGTGTTTTTCATAGAAAAACCCCCCTATGTATTAAAAAAAGCCATATTTTGAACATTTCTTTTGCGGGCGTTTTTTGAAGATGTGAGTAATTTTCTTTTCTTTGTGAGTAATAATGTGCAATAAGAGAAAATTGATTAGTCTCTTCTATTAGTAGAGAGAGAGAGAGAGAGAGAGAGAGAGAGAGAGAGAGAGAGAGAGAGAATTTGAATTTATGTGATTATTAGGCGTGTTTTCTCCGGAACAAAGATGTTTCATATACAAATGGTAATATATCATTTTATTAATAAATTATCCATGCTGTAACATATTTTTATAATATATTTGACTTTAATGCTTTTGTGATTGTGATCGTTTTATTATTTTATGGAAATTTGCAGTTAATAATTATAGTGATTATTTAATTCCTATTATTTTTCTTTTTTTTATTAATTTACATTTATATGATATAATAATTATACAGGAGATCAGAATGAAAAAAATACTTTTTATATTAACATTAACAATTTTATCCGCCGGAAGCGTGTTGGCGCAAGCCGCCGCCTCGCCGCAGACGGCGTTAGAGGTCAGATTAACTTTCACACGGCAGTCAGGATCGGCGAGTAATCAATTTGCTGTATGGATCGAAGACGCGCAGGGGAGGTATGTAAAAACACTTTACGCTACACGATGGACAGCTAACGGCGGCTTTGAACGCAGGCCTTCTTCAATTCCGCTTTGGGTAAGAGTTTCAGGACTCGCGGGAATGCCGCGCGATCAGATTGACGCAGTAAGCGGCGCTACTCCCAGGAACGGCGCTTTAAGTTACACATGGGACGGCACTGACAGCCGCGGCGCCGCTGTAAGCGCAGGTGATTATTCCGTTGTTATTGAAGGAACATTACGATGGGAGAATCAAGTATACTACCGCGCTCCGATCCGGCTTGGTTCCGGCAATGCCGCCGCGCGGGTAAACGTTGAGTACACAGGCGATAGGGACACAACCGCCGAACGCGCGATGATTAGAGATGTGTCAGTGACGGTATTGCGGTAACATTTTACGGAATAATTATATGTATGTAAAAATCTATACTCCGGCTGTAATGTTTGTTTTATTGTGTTTAACGTTATTGCCGTTTAAAATTTATTCACAGGAAACTGAAAACGCGCAAGGTGTTACTGAAACTCAGGCAGCCGGACAGGAAAGAAGAATTCTCGCGGATTTGGGTCATGCGGTTTTTGGAGTTACCGCCAGCAATGTTTTTTTAAATTATTTAAACAGACTGGCGGATCAACCTTACGGGCATACGACTTTTCAAACAATGTGGGATTGTTTAATCGATCCCAGATGGGATTGGGAGAGCGCTGACAGATTTATTGTAAATCAGTTGGGGCATCCGTATCAGGGGTCTACTTATTTTGCCAGCGCCCGCATCAGCGGTTTTAATTTTTATGAATCCCTTTTATTTTCACCTTTTGGTTCTTTTATGTGGGAAATCGCCATGGAACCGGGCACTCCGTCTGTCAATGATTTTATCTCTACATCGTTAGGCGGCATTCCGCTTGGAGAAATGCTGCACAGGCTTTTTCTTGAAGCCAACGCGTCGCCGTCTGCCGCAAGAAGAGCCGCCGGTATACTTATAAGTCCGATGGGAGGCCTTGTTAATATTTATCACCGTCCTATTTATGAATCCGGCGGAGGAAATATTTACAGCTTATCGGTTAGAACAGGCATCGATAAAACATTCGCATATTTTTCAGGACACGAGGAAGCAAATGAACCGTGGAAATACCCCGGCGGATATCTTGATATGAATGTAGTGTACGGTAATCCGTTTACACAAAACAGCAGAACTCCGTATAATCACTTTGAACTGCTGACAGAAATTGCTTCGAATATTGATACAATTAAAGTTACTGTAGTATCTGACGGTTATCTTTTTTCATTTAACCCGGTTCATACCGAGAGAACTTTACTTAGCACCGGTTTGAGCTTGCATTTTGATATGTTTTACACATCAAGCGATATTATCGGCAATCTTGGATACGGCAATATACAATTTGCGAGTAACGCCATTGGCTGGACGTTGAAACAAAAGTACCAATTCTCGCAAAGATCCCACCTTGAGTTTCAGGCTCACGCCGCTGTTGTAATATGGGGCTGCAGTTTATATCACGCTGATACCGAAACAGACGCCCCCTGGGGGGATCATTTTTCCATGGAGAATATACGCGCCGCCTATGGAGTTGGTGAATGTGTTAAATTCGCTTTTGCGCTTTTTAATAACAGAGCCGGCAGACTGGATATTCACGCGAACGGCTATCATATCATTTCCATTCCCGTTGATGAAACCCATTCAACAGGAAATGTATTTTTCATTCATGGTTCTCTAGATTATGTTTTTCCGCTCGGAACAAGCTTAGGCATCGGATTAAAAACATCTTTTTGGGGATTATTCGGCATATACGACGACGCTGATAATGTCAGACGCGCCACTTTATCGAACAGTCTCTATGTTAGATTTGCGTTCTAAGCCAAAACGGGGAATCGAACCCCGGACCTGCGCTTTACGAGAGCGCCGCTCTACCGACTGAGCCATTTTGGCAGTACAATCAACGTACTGAGACGAGTATACCATTTGACGGAGATGGTGTTCAAGGTGACGGCACAGCGGTTTTATTTCCGCGTCAAACTTGCATTTTTTTTATTTATGCCGATCAATCAAACATTAATTCTACCGCGCCAACCGGCCTGATGCGAAGCGGCGTTACTGATCCCGCGCCGAAGATCGATTCAATGTATGAGGCGTAAGCATCCAGCGCGTTAAGCGGAATGTAAACCTGTATGGTGCCGGCGAATCCGCCGCCGTGGACTCTGCACGCGCCCTGTAAGGATTTTTTCTCAAGAAAGTTTTTTGTAAGCGCCAATGCGGCGGAAATCCCCTGATCTGAAGGATTGTTAGGTGAATATATATTCTGTAATAATTTCCATGATGAATCTCCGGATTCATTGACCAATTTGAGGTAACGATAAAACGCTGCCTTTTTTTCATCAATATTTTTTGTATCTTCCATCTCTTGCAGCGTATTTGACATTTTATCCACACGTTCATTTTCATCAAAGAAGTGGATGGCGCGTAATAAAGCTCTGTCTCCAAGCGTTTTCCGCACTTCGGCTGCCCGGTTGATGACAGTTTCTTTTTCAATTTCTCTTAGAACAGATTTTCCGAAAAAAGCCGCGACGGCTTTCATCTCTTTAGGGATCGACGTGTAATCGGCGGTCAGGTCTGCGTGGCTGCCGCCTGTATTTACTACGCAGAGTGTGTAATCAACGCTTGCGGGATCGAAGCTGATCTGTTTTACAAGCGGATTTGCGTTATCTGCAAAGTCGATTGCGACAGCTCCGCCCGCTGCGCAGGCAGTTTGATCCATAAGCCCGCATGGTTTTCCAAAGTAGACATTCTCGGCAATCTGTCCGATTTGCGCAATTTCAAGCGGAGCGCGTTTACCTTCGCCGTACAGCGAATCGAAGATGCGTCCGACCAGCACTTCGAGCGCCGCTGATGATGAAAGCCCGGAGCCGGGAAGCACTATCGAGTCCGCGTTAGCTGAAAATCCGCCCGCGGCGTTCATTCCTTTGGAAGTGTGCGCCTCTTTTGACGCGGACGTATTGTTAATGCTCCGTTTGTGGAACTCCGCCGCGATTCCTCTGATTAGGGCTTCTGTTTTTCCTTTTTCTTCCGGTTTTGGCTGTAAATCCGGCGCACCGTTTGAATCTGTTAGTTTTACTTCAACATCGGGAAAACCAGTTGAGCGGAAAAATACGATATTGTCGTTTCGCTTATAAACGACAGCGGCGCTGTCAAGCTGAATGGATGCAGCCAGCACTTTTCCGCAGTTGTGGTCTGTATGGTTTCCCGCAAGTTCTGTTCTTCCCGGAGCTGTAAAGACACGTAAGGGGCCGGTGATGCTTTTAATTTCACTTTCTGTAATATTATTTCTGATCGCGCCCTGCGCTAATGACACGTAACGCTTGCGGGAAGCGTCAATATTGTTCAAGCCGTAAAGTTTGTTAAAAATTTCCGCGGCGCGTTGTGAGTTTATTTTTTCATTAATAATTTTATCAATCATTATCATTTTAATTTATTTCCGCGGCTTTTTCTGTTTTGTTATAAACATATAAATAATCGAAAAATGATATTACCGCTAAAATTACGGATATGGCGAAGATGACAAGAGATCCTGTTTTTAAATAAGGCTGAAGAGATTCGAATATACCCAATCGTTCACAACTGACGGCAAGAAGAGCCGCGCCGATTGCGATTATATAGGCTACGGTTTTAATTTTACCGCCGGTTCTGGCGCCGAGAGTAACGCCTTTTTTTAACATTAAATTACGAACGAAGAGAATGCCAAACTCACGGTAGACGAGAAGGATAAAAAGCAGTATGGGAATAATGTTGTCTCCCCATATACCGTCGATTACAAAGCAGAAGAAGCATGTTACCTGCATAAGCGTATCGGCAAACGGATCAAAAAGTTTTCCAAAACCGCTTGTCAAATTGAGTTTACGCGCGGCAAGCCCGTCGAAATAGTCAGTAATTTCCGAGATTATGAAAACGCACCATAAGACGGGAACAGTCCAGAACACAAACTCTGCCGGCGCGTCACTGTTTAAAAAAAATTTATGTGAAAGATAGATTATTAAAAATACCGGAGCTAAAATTACGCGTAATAGAGTCAGCTTATTCGCAAGGTTCATGCTTTATTTTCGCTTTTAACAGTAAGTATGTCAATTACTTTTTTTTATTCAGCGTGAACTCTTTACATCAAGTAAAACCGGGATAAGAGAGAAACCCAGATCTTTTCGTATTTTATTTCTAAGATACGCAATATACGAATCAGTTACCGCCTGAATACGGGAAGCAAAGAAAATAAAATGAACCGGATTAGCGGATTTTTGCACGGCGTATTTTATTTTAAACCGCGTGCGCGGACCTGAAGGAGGAGGATATTCGGCGAGCCATTTTTCCAGCGCCTGATTTAATTGCGATGTACCGATCTGTGTGTTTAGCTGCCCGAACATTTTTACCGCTGTGTTTAATAATTTATCAACGCCCGTTCCGTCCTTCGCGCTTACCGGAATGATGGGAGCGTATTCCATCTGTCCGAATTGAAAATGAATCATGTCTTCGGCGTTTTTAAATGTATTTTTCTGTTGAGGCATTGTGTCCCACTTGTTAAGCGCCATGATGATGCCCCTGCCTTTGTCATGCGCAAGCGACGTTATTTTTTTATCCTGCTCGGTGAGACCTTCTGCCGCGTCTATCATCAATATAACAATATCTGCGTCATTTATAGTTTTGATTGCGCGGTTAACCGAGTAATATTCGATATTCTCAGTCACTTTTGCCTTCCTGCGAATTCCGGCGGTATCAAGAATTGTAAAATCGCGCGACTTCCAGATAAAACGCCCTTCGACAGTATCTCTTGTTGTTCCGGGAATTTCACTTACGATTGAAGCGTTAGTTGAAGTAAGCCTGTTTGAAAGCGTTGACTTGCCAGTATTTGGTTTCCCCAAAAGCGCGATGCAGATTGATTGATTCTCCATGGATAACGCGTCCTCAACTTTTGAAAAATCAAGACGCTTTATAATTTCCTGTTGAAGCTCCGCGATATTATCTCCATGCTCCGCAGAGATCATCAGCACCTTATCGAAACCGAAAGAAAGAACATTCCACGCGTCGGCTTGAAGCCTGCCGCCTTCTGTTTTGTTAACCGCAACGATCAATTTTTTTAGATACGGACGCAGGATGCCGATGAGTTCCTCATCTTCGCTAGTCATCTCTTCCGCGTCGAGAAGCAGAACGATTAGATCCGCTTTTTTAATTTCATCGAGAGTTTTTTCGACAACCAGTTTATCAATATCATGCAGATCGGAAAGTTTAAAACCGCCGGTGTCGATCAGGCGGAGAGGTTTTCCATCTATGAGGCAATCGGCCTCGATTGGATCGCGCGTAACGCCCGGAGTCGGATCCGTAATCGCTCTGCGTTTTCGAAGCAGCCGGTTAAACAAAGTAGACTTGCCGACATTAGGCCGCCCCGCAAGAACAACCGAGGGGAGGTTTTTGTATTTTTGATTTGCCTGCATATTACTTTCCCCTTTTTCTGATCATGTTAACCAAGCCGGTAAAATTGGGATCTTTGACAATGGCGAGCAGGGCGGTTCCGAGAGCAAGGTAGATGATTGAGTTTATAGCGAGAGGGATGCCGTAGGAGAAGAATCTGTTTGGCTGGCGGATTAATAGCGATGATGATGAGGAGGAGGGGCTTAAGCTCTGTCCCTCAAATATGCTGAAAAGCGAGCACTGTCCCTCAATGAGTGTTGAGCTCAAGCTCTGTCCCCCAAATATGTTAAAAAGTGAGCTCTGTCCCTGAAATAGATTTAGAAAAGATGAGCTCTGTCCCCCAAAAATATTATGTAAAACCGGCGAAATGAATAAAATTGGAATTATAGCCAGCACGGAAAGGAGCAGCATTTTCAAAATGTAAAACATAGCAGAGCCAGCTACCGATCCCATGTTGATATTTGGATTCCTTTTTAGGAAGATAAGGAGCAAAATTGTATTAACCGCGCTTGCGAAGGAAAGTGCAAAGGCGATCCCTGCACCCCGGAACGGCCCGGCAAGGACAACGGCAAGGGCAATATTTACAGCGAAGGATATAATCCCCGCTATTGTTGGTGATTTTGTATCGCTCTGAGCATAGAATGCGGGAGCGATGATGCGGTTTAAGGCTATAAACAGAAGTCCCGGCATATGAAAAGTGAATGCGGCAAAGGTGAGCGCGACTGAGGTTTCATCGAAGCTGCGGCTTTGAAAGAGGAGACGGATTAAGCTCTGTCCCTGAGCGAGTGAAAAAACCGTGATTGGGATTGTGATTAGAGCGATTATATTCATTGACGAGGCAAGCCTTTTATTATAGATGTCCCATTGGAAGGTTTTTGCGTATTCTGTCAGGTTTGGCAGCAGCACTGTCCCTATTGATACCGCGAATACCCCTAAAAATAGTTCTTGAAGGCGCAGCGAGTATTGAAGGCTCGAAACTACACCTTCTCCGGCTCTTCCGGCTAAAGCAGTGGAGACCAAATCGTTTAATTGGTAAGCTGCCATACCGATTATTGTAGGGCTAATAAGGCGCAGGACTTTTCGTGTGCCGGGGTTGCTGATAGCTCGCTTTATTGTGGTGAGGTAGAAGCTCTGTCCCTTTCTAAGGACAAATGGTAATTGAATTGCCGCCTCCAAAAAGCCGCCGGTAAGAATGCCGATAGCCATTGCTCTTGCCGGGTTGGCGGTGAATGGGCTTAATAAATACGCACAAAGAATTGTAACAATATTTAGGAAAATTGGAGCTAAACCGGATGGAGTAAAAATATGCAAGCTATTCAATACGCCTTGAAATAAAGCCGCCAAAGAGATAAATCCAAGAAAAGGGAACATAATCCTAGTTAATAAAACTGTTTCATCAAATTCTTCCATCCCAAAAATACGAATAAGAAACGGCGCAGCAAGTATTCCGGCACAGACTGCCAATGTTACGAAGAATGTCAGGAAAGTAAAAATACATGATAAAAATTCGCGTGTTTTATCATGATCTGCTTCCAGTAAATATTCTTTAAATGTGGGAATAAAGGCAACAGAGATGGAACCCTCTGCAAAAAGACGCCGGAACAGATTTGGTAAGAGAAATGCCACTGAGAACGCGTCGGATAGAGCAGTAGTACCCAGAAATTTAGCTTTTGTCATTTCTCTTAATAAACCCAGGATGCGGGATATAAGAGTGAGAAGGGACAGAGCTGAGCTATGACGTACGATTGAAATTACTGTTTGCGGAGCGTTCGCGGGGACAGAGCTTAGATTTTCTGCGGGGATAGAGCTTGAATTTTCTTCAGGGACAGAGCTCAATTTTTTCATAATCTCTTCAAGACTATACTTTCCCTAGGTTATTTTCAACCTTACATTCAACCGATGAATTAGTTGTGTTTTCTTAAAAAACCTTGTGTGGTATATCCTCAATATATTAAATGTATAGATTATAGAGGAATACGGTCAATTTTTGTTCCAATTTTTATAGCACGAATTAAATTCTCTGCTGCAAAGCATAAATCTCTTCTACTGTCTTTAATCATTGCGTCCATTCCGGTTTGACCGCAAGCTATTGATACCGCATAATCGTATATTGATAATAAATTACTGGTATTATTCCCTAAAGCACCTGAAATTAACGCGACAGGGATGCCTGCTTTGCGGCTTTCACGCGCAATTACAGAGCATAACTTACCTCCTGCAGTCTGTCCATCGGTCATACCTTCGCCTGTTATAATTAAATCACAACCTGAAAGATGGTTAAAAAAGCCGGTGTATTTCATTACAAGCATCGCTCCTGATTCCATATGTGCTCCCAGGCAGATCCGCAGTGCGGCACCGATACCCCCTGCAGCTCCGTCCCCAGGCTGATTAGCATCTTCAGCCAGCCCTGCTTTAATCCATGCGTTTGCAAGCTTCTCAAGTCCTGAATCAAGAAGTTTTATCATTTCATCCGTTGCTCCTTTTTGAGGGCCGAACACTGCAGAGGCGCCGTTTAATCCAAGGAGAGGATTAACAACGTCGCAAGCTGCTTTAATGGAGGTATCTTTCAGTCTTTTATCTGTCAGACTGCAATCAATATTGGCAATTCTTGATAAAGCTTCGCCGCCTTGCCCTGCCAATTGGTCATTTTCATCATAAAACTTATAACCTAATGCTGAGAGCATTCCGATACCGCCGTCGTTAACCGCACTTCCGCCAATACCGATAATGATCTCTTCGGCGCCTGTATCAAGAGCAGCCGAGATCAACTCACCTGTGCCGTAACTTGATGCTTTCATTGGGTTAAGCTTGTTTTGCGGTATTAATTCAATCCCTGAGGCGCTTGCAATGTCTAAGACAGCGGTCTTTTTATTATTAATTAACCCAAATTCCGCCTCGATTTTTTCTCCCATGGGATCAGTAACAATTGTTTTTATAAACTGGCCTTCAACTGCCTGCGTTATTGCTTTCGCAGTTCCTTCGCCTCCGTCCGCCATTGGGATTTTTATTATTTCTGTGTTATTTGCCGTCTTTTTGATACCGGTCTCTATTATTGAACATATTTCAGACGCGCTTATATTTCCTTTAAACGAATCAGGTGCAATAATAATTTTCACTTAAGCCGCCTTTGGAACATAGTTCCTTTTATTGGAGTACCATGATTTCTTTAAGCTCTGTCCCCTAGTCGCTAGTTGAAGAGTTCTTTTTTTAGCTCTGTCCCCAGAGGATAGTATAATGGATTATACATCATTATTTATATGTTTAAAGGTATAACTACTTGGGGACAGAGCTTAAAAAATTCTAAAATATTAGCACAATCGCAAGCAACAGCGCATTCCCGCGCCATATATATGTATGAGATTAAATAGAAAGCTCCATGATGGAGCTGAGTATCATGTTTCTGCCCGGATTAACAGGGGTGAAATGATTTTTTCATTGGAAGAAGAAAAGTATCTTATGTTAACAGTAATCGCGCGCGCAAAAAAGCGGTATTGTTTTCAAATTAAAAACTTCTGCATTATGAACAATCATATTCATCTGCTCATTAAACCAGGCAAGGATGAATCCCTCTCCCGAATTATGCAATGGATTCTTAGTGTTTTTGCAATGGCATGGAATCGAAAACATAATTTAAAGGGACATGTATGGGGTGAACGGTTCTATTCCAGAATTATTCAAGGAATAGTAGATTATTTACGGGTTTTTATCTACATCGATGATAACCCTGTAATCGCTCAATTAGTTGATTGCTCATGGAAATGGAAATTTGGCGGATTGTGGCATCATCATAATGGGATTTTTAGCGTTACTGATCCACCCGATGACCTGACCCTGAGATATTGCCCAGAGCATGCGGTAGGTTAGGTTTTTCTTAAAAGCTATCTGTTTGGGCGGGAGATTGAGAATAATGATTAAGCTCTGTCCCCAAATGCATAACTTCAGGCATAAAAAAAGCCTGACTACAACAGCAGCCAGGCTTTTCTATGAAAATTGTTAAAAAACCGCAAAACGGTTTTTAGTAATCCATTCCTCCCATACCGCCCATTCCACCGCCGGGCATTGCCGGGGCTTCTTTTTTCTCAGGGATATCTGTAATGGCGCATTCGGTCGTAAGCAGGAGGCTTGCTATTGATGCCGCATTCTGCAGGGCAGATCTTGTTACTTTCGCCGGATCGATAATACCGGCTTTCATCATATCTACCCATTCCATTTTTGCGGCGTCAAAACCGATGCCTTTTTTCTCTTTCTTTGCCCGATCGGCAATGACCGCCCCGTCAAGACCGGCGTTTTCTGCGATCTGGCGGATCGGCTCTTCAAGAGCGCGTTTAACGATTTTGAAACCTACCTTCTCATCATCAGTGAGACCTGTTGAATCCGCTTTGTCCAGGGACAGAGCTGCTTGAATTAACGAAATTGCTCCGCCAGGGACAATGCCTTCATCAATGGCGGCGCGGGTTGCTGATAACGCGTCCTCAACTCGATGCTTTTTCTCTTTAAGCTCGACCTCGGTAGCGGCTCCGACGTTAATCACTGCTACGCCGCCTGCCAGTTTCGCAAGCCTTTCCTGCAATTTTTCACGGTCGTAATCGCTTGTAGTATCTTCAATCTGAGCCTTAATTTGGGCTATTCTATCCTGAATGTCTTTTTGTTTTCCGGAACCATTGATAATTGTTGTGTTATCTTTGTCAATTTTTACTGTCTTTGCCTTGCCAAGCTGGGAAATTTCTGTGTTTTCAAGTTTTAAGCCGAGTTCTTCCGATATTACTTCGCCTCCTGTCAGAATAGCGATATCCTCAAGCATGGCTTTACGGCGGTCGCCGAACCCAGGGGCTTTTACCGCGCAGGTGCGTAATGTGCCTCTCAGGCTGTTTACAACCAATGTTGAGAGCGCTTCGCCGTCGCAGTCTTCAGCGATGATAAGGAGCGGTTTGCCGCTTTGAGCTACTTTTTCGAGCAGCGGCAACATATCCTTCATGCTGGATACTTTCTTATCGTGGATAAGTATGAAGACATCTTCAAAGACGCTTGTCATGGTATCACGGTCAGTAACGAAATATGCGGAGATATATCCGCGATCGAACTGCATACCCTCGACGAATTCAATGGATGTATCCATTGTTTTTGATTCTTCAACGGTGATAACTCCGTCTTTACCGACTTTTTCCATCGCATCAGCTATTGTGTTGCCGATTTCATTGTCATTATTAGCGGAAACTGAGGCAACGTGCGAGATTTCTTCCTTATCTTTGATGTTTTTGGAATTTTTCTTGATTTCCTCAACCGCGATTTCTACCGCTTTATCGATACCTTTCTTTAATTCAAGCGGGGTCATGCCTGCGGCGACCGCTTTAAGGCCTTCTTTCACAAGCGAATAGGCCAGGACTGTAGCGGTAGTAGTGCCGTCACCGGCTACATCGTTTGTTTTTGTTGCGACTTCCTTGAGAAGCTGCGCCCCCATATTTTCATATGGATCGGCAAGTTCCACTTCTTTTGCAACAGAAACGCCGTCTTTGGTTACTGTAGGCGCGCCGAATTTCTTGTCCAGAAGGACATTGCGTCCTTTTGGGCCGAGTGTTACCTTAACGGCCTTAGAAATCTGCTCAACCCCGGACAGCAGTTTACGCCGGGCATCTTCGTTGAACATTAATTGTTTTGCCATATACTTTCTCCTCTTGTTATGCGGCGCTGTGCAATTCGTCAAGCGCCGGTATTTAATGATTTATGACAGGTATTCACAAATACCCACATATTAAAGTACCAAATTGTAAAAATCTCGGCAATAGCCCTAATCGGTAAATTTTTTATAAACAAGTATCATGAGGGACAGAGCTGTTTTTTCAAAGATGGTGCTCTTCCCTGGGGACAGAGCTGTTTTCTAGGAACAGAGCTCTATTATAAAGGACAGCGCTTTTTTTTTAGGGACAGAGCTGTTTTATTAAAGACAGAACCCTTCTCTGGGGACAGAGCTTTATTATAAGCGACAGAGCTTCTCTCTGGGGACAGAGCTTAGCAAAACCCCGCATTTTCCGCCGGTTACCCCTCAGTCTTTCCGAGAGCTGCTACCAGCATCTCCGCCAATGCCGCGGCCTCTCCATCGGACAATGTGATACCCTTACCCATCTTTTCATGCCCCGGCGCCCAGTCCCTGATATCGAGTTTTGGAGCCCTTCCGTTCCATGACACCAGATTCAATTCCTTTTGCCAGCCGCTTTTCTCCGATGATATAATCCCAAAATGTTTTTCTATTTTGTAGTTAATGTCCATAAAATACTCCTATGATCCCTATAATAACATAATTCCGCTGCATATATGAGGCTTTTTTAAAACTTTAATTTTTGGAAAAGCTTCCTTAGACCTATATTATACAGAAAATATTCTTGAAATATCCGGCTGAGTGGTGTATACTCCAATAAAAGTATTTGCAATATGTTTCCAGAAGGAGCAAACTAATGAATAAATATGCCATTTTAATTTTATTATTAGCAGCGGCGGCATTGATATGTGTTTCTTGTGTATCTACCCCTAACGAACCAGAGCCTGAAATCCCCGCTCAACCGGTACAACCTCCCGCGGCTCCGGTTCAAACTGTAGAAAACACGGTTCAGCAAGCTGATGCCGCATTGGGAGGACCTATGTCCAGAGCTCAGGCAGCCAGGCAGCGGGCAGTTGATTTTGACAGCCATGTTTATTTTCCGAGCGATTGGGAAGCCGCCGAGTCTCAATATCAGAGTGTCAGCAGTATGCCGAGAACCAGCGCGGGTGAGATAGCCCAGATTGTATCAACTTATAACAGCGCCGCCGATTCGTATGATGCGATTTTTGAAAGAACTATTCCGCTTTACGCACAGGCAAGAGAAGACGAAATAATGAGTTCAAGAGATACATTGATCAGTTCCGGTCTTCCGCATCAGTATCCTCAAGTCTTACAAAATGCTGATGAAATAGCGATCACGGCGCTTGAGCAGTACGAAGCCGATGATTATTATGCCGCCAGAGACACTGCGGCCCGGGCGTTGGATGAATACGAAACCCTCAACCTCGGCGCAAGGCTTCTTATGACAAGACAGGAAATAGTCGATCGCGGTTTCGCGGATTTCGATTCTGAAAATTTTTCCAGAGCAGATGATGTAGCTCAAACAGCGATAGATGAACATGAAGCCGGTAATAATGAAGCCGCTGTTGAGAATGCCGAAGAGGCCCTGCTTCGTTACAATCTGGTTTTATCAAACGGATGGACTTCATATGCCGGCAGCAGGCGCGTGTCTGTATCTGATGAACGCGAGCTTGCGTTAGCCGAAAGAGCTAATATCGCGGCGCGCGAGACCTTCCGCGAGGGAGAATCTCTGTATAGTCAGGCGGAAGAGGCTATGGCGGCGGAAAATTATAATGAAGCATCAGCCTTGTTTACAAACGCTGAGACCTACTTTGTTGTCGCAAGGCAGGAAACTGAGGAAAAACGTATCAGAGCAATGGAAGCCATCAGAATCGCTGAAGAGAGGATAGAGGAAAGCAGTGGAACAGCTATTGAAGCTGAAAGAATAATTGAAGGAGGTTCAAGATGAGCCGGAACGTCATTCTCATATTAATTATATCATTTTTATTTACAGCAGGTTTGGCTGCACAAGATGAATATTCCGCATTGGATATGCAAATTCCTGTATTCAAATCGCTGTCATATTTCGGCTCTGCTGATGTTGATGATGAGGCGCTTGAAATTCCGGAAGGCATTCGTAACAACGAATTCTATCTTGAAAGCCTCCGCTTGAACAGATTGGCATTGGAAACTTATGAATACGGTGATTATGACGCTTCCGCCAACTTTGCTCAGGAAGCGGTTATTTACGCGGAACTTTCAGACGGGTATGTCGCGAATGAACTGATGGGGGAATCGAGGCGTCTCGTTGAATGGGCAAACTCTAACAATATTGCCGCGCGGTATCCGTACGATTATGAAGAAGGCATAGATTTTTTTCAATCCGGCATATCGGCTCATTCCAACGAAGAATGGACCAGTTCAATTGATGCATCCATACGGGCAATTCAAATTTTTACAATGCTTCGAACCGGCGGGACGCCTCCGCTGCCGAATCAGTACACTGTAAGAGCATGGTCTACTCACAAAGACTGTCTGTGGATCATCGCCGGTTACGCATGGGTTTACAATGATCCGTTTAGATGGAGAGAACTCTACGAAGCTAACAAGTCCCGTATGCCCGATCCAAACAACCCTGATTGGATTGAGCCTGGCTTTGTTCTCAATATTCCAAGTATCAGGGGCGAGACCCGGTATGGCATGTGGGAACCTAACAGGATGTACAGGTAAACTAACGGCTGCTCTGGAGATATAATGCCAGAGCAGTTCCCATTAGAGCGTGAACGTAAGGTGCTTTTCCCATGCTTTGAATTACTTCGTTAGTATCGATTAGGGTAGTCTCGACAAACTCGTCCTTATCCAATTTTTGCTTGCCGTCGCCGCTTAAATCCTCAGCCAGGAAAAAATGTACCTTGTTTGACATGATCGCCGGATTTGGGCTGCAATCCCCGATTTTTTTTATTCTTCCGGGTTTATAGCCGGTTTCTTCGAACAACTCCCTTGCCGCCGCTTCCTCCGGGTTTTCGCCTGGTTCAAAGACCCCTCCCGGGAACTCGAGGCTCAAGCATTGCGCTCCATGGCGCCATTGCCAGACCATAAGAAATTTCTTACCTTTAGGTGTATCAATTACAGGGATCACAATAGCCCAGTCTTTTGCTTCAATTATTGAGAAGGTATTTAAACTCATATCCCGGCCGGATAACGGCGGTTTACAATAAGATTCCCAGATAGAAAAAATCCTGCATTGAAAAACTTGCTTCCGGTTTTCTTCTTTCCAGATCAGACGGTCTTTGTTCATTTGATGAAAATATCATTTTATGTGTTTTTTGTGAAGTTGGGGAAAGTTGGGGACAGAGCTTGTGATGAAGATAAAGCTTGGATGGGGACAGAGCTTGAGTTGAAGATTGAGCTTGAATGGGGACAGAGCTCGAATTAAAGAACAGAGCTCGAATTAGGGGACAGAGCTTGAGCTGAGGATAGAGCTTGGATGGGGACAGAGCTTGAGTTGAAGACGGAGCTTGAATGGGGACAGAGCTTGAATTAAGGAACAGAGCTTAAACTAAAAACATAGTTTTTCCCAATAGTTAAAATCTTTTCAAAAATATGCTATCTTAGTTATTAAAATGAAATCTTATCTCGACATAGTGCAAAAAATCCTTGATAACGGTTTTCGAAAGGCAAACCGTACCGGCGTGGATGCTCTAACTATTGCCGGAGCGATGTTTGAGCATGATATGGCGGAAGGTTTTCCATTATTAACTACTAAAAAAGTGCCTTTTCAAATGGTTAGATCTGAATTAGAGTTTTTCATTCGCGGAATTACCGACAAAGAATGGCTTAAAGAGCAAAAAAATTCAATTTGGAACGAGTGGTGCAGTCCTGACATTGTTCCTTACGGAAACGATGAAGCAACTAAGGCAAAAATGATGAGCGAACGCGAACTTGGTCCTATTTACGGCTGGCAATGGCGCAATTTTGGCGCACGCTATACCGCTTATAACACTCCGCCTGAGGGACAGAGCTGCGATCAACTTCAAAAACTGGTTCAAACACTTAAAACAGACCCGGATGATCGCCGAATGATTGTCAGCGCATGGAATCCATGCGATTTGCACAGGATGGCGCTGCCTCCTTGTCATTATGCTTTCCAAGTAACGGTTATTGATGGCAAGCTCAATTTGCTCTGGAACCAGCGTTCTGTCGATGCCGCTTTAGGGCTACCCTTTAACATCGCAAGTTATGGCTGCCTTCTGCATTTGCTTGCCAAGGAAGCCTGTTTAAAAGAGGGCAAGTTAATCGGTTTCCTTGGAGACGTTCACATTTATATAAATCATATCAATACAATCAGCCTCCAAATGATTCGCCAGCCCAGAGCACTGCCGCGAATTAAAACGGATAACTTCAAATCGATATTTGATTGGCATTATAATGATACTATTGTTGAGGATTACAATCCGCATCCGGCTATTAAATTTGAAATAGCGGTTTGATTGAGGAATTTAGGATGAATAAAAGTCAAGAGGTAATCATTATTGCAGCAATGGCTGAAAACCGGGTTATCGGCAAAGATAATGCCATTCCTTGGCTGGTGAAAGGGAACCTTGCGCATTTTAAAGAAATGACAATGGGATGGCCTTGTGTCATGGGGAGAAAGACATGGGAGTCCTTACCCAAAAGGCCGCTTCTCGGGCGTTTAAATATTATTGTTTCCTCTATGGGAAAACCAAGCTCTGTCCCCAAGATGAGTTCTAGAGCAAGCTCTGTCCCTCAAACGAGTTTAAATTCAAGCTCTGTCCCTAAGGACGAGCAAAAAAGCGAGCTCTGTCCCCAGGAAAAACCTCAAGCTCTGTCCCCAATACCCTCCTCCCCCATATTCCTCCCCTCACTAACCGCCGCTATCGAGCACTGCGCCGGTTATAAAAAGGTTTTTATCTGCGGCGGAGAGTCGATTTACAAGCAAGCTCTGTCCCTCGCGAGTGTAATCGATCTAACGCTAATCCCCGGCAATTACGACGGCGACACTTATTTCCCCGAAATTGACGGCAGTTGGCTCAAAACTGACACTGTTAGTTATGAAGAATTTTCTGTCATCACATATAAAAAAATTAAAAAGGAGCAGATATGAAAGGTCCTATTCTAACTGTTCTCGCGGCGGGCATGGGAAGCCGCTACGGCGGTCTTAAACAGATGGATAAAATCGGCAGAAACGGCGAAGTGCTGCTGGATTATTCGGTTTTCGACGCGGTTCAATCGGGATTTGAGAAAATCGTTTTTATAATCCGTCATGATATCGAAAAGGATTTTCGTGAGCTGGTGCTTGTCAGAATGGAAAAAAAGGTTAAATGCGAGCTTGCTTTCCAGGAGCTTGACAGCCTGATTCCGCCTGATATTTTCCGCGCCGCGCAGGAAGCCGGGCGCACTAAGCCCTGGGGGACAGGGCACGCTTTGCTTTGCGCCGCTGATAAACTCGACGCGCCTTTTACTGTAATTAATGCCGATGATTTTTACGGAAGAGAAGCGTTTACCGTTATGGGCAAACATCTTCTCAGCCCGGAAGCAGGAACTCCTTCAATCGTTCCGTACCGGCTTGAAAAAACACTGAGTCCTCAGGGCAGCGTAACGCGGGGAGTTTGCGAAGCCGCAGGCGGTTTTCTTACGAGTGTTGATGAGCTTACTTGCATCGAAAAAAAAGACGGGCGTATCGCGAATACATCGCCTGACGGTTCTGTCCGCGTACTTGCGCCCGATACTCCCGTGTCTATGAACTTCTGGGGATTTTCACCTAACATACTGCCTGAATATAAAAAATATTTTGATGATTATTTAACAAGATTCGTGTCTGATCCAAAAGGGCAGATTAAAAGCGAATGTTTTATACCGAAAGCGGTCGATCATTTTATCAAACAGGGGATTTGCAGGGTAAAAGTTCTTTCCGCGGATTCCGACTGGTTCGGCGTTACATACAAGGAAGACAGGGAAGCCGCTTCAAAAAAAATTGATGAGTTGACTTCATCCGGTGTATATCCCGCTGTTCTCTGGAATTGATATGGAAATTGCCGGATTATCTGTTATCGGTTTTATATTAGGAATGGTAACAATCATTCCGGGGCTTTCAGTCGCGACTTTGGCGATTGCGTTTAACGTTTACGATAGGTTGATAAATGTAATTACACCTGATGTAAAAAAGATTCTTGCCGCGCGGTTGTTTTGGCTTCCGATGGTGATAGGCGGTATCGCGGGAATTATTTTCGCGAGTAAAGCTGTCACCATATTACTGGAAAATTATCATGTTCCTGTTTACTGGTTTTTTATCGGCATTATTTCCGGGAGTGTTCCCGGTATTTATTCCATGACGCGCCGACCTGATTCTGCGCTGCCTTCTTTTATGTCGATGATATGCTGCGTTCTTGCTGTTATTGTTATGGTGATAATCGCCGTTTATCAGCCCGATGAAAGCGTAAATGTTGTTCACACCGAATTCTCATGGCAATTTTTCGGCATGCTTGTTCTAGCCGGCGCTCTTGCGGCCATTGCAATGATAATCCCCGGCATTTCCGGCGCTTTCATGCTTTTGATAACAGGTTATTACTACACGGCTCTTCAGGCTGTCTCCGATTTTAATATTTCGTTAATGTCTCCGATTATATTAGGTGCAATTTTTGGATTGCTCTCAGGCGCCGCATTGGTGCGTTTGCTGCTCTCAAAAGCGCCTTCGCAAACTTACGGCGCGGTATTGGGGCTTGCAGCAGGATCTGTTCTTATTTTATATCCCGGCGGATTTGGGGAAGGTTATTGGATTTTTATTTCCGCAGCGTGTTTGCTTTTCGGGTTTGCTGTTTCTTTTCTCATGGGCAGGAAGAAAACCGCTTCTTATGAACAAACCAAACAGCCGCGGTCAGAAGAACAGCGGGAATAAACAATAAAACGCCGCTTGTCATCGCGAGGGAAAGATAGATTACAAGTGTCTCCTCCGCCTCTTCCTCTCTCAACCTGATGCCGGATAAAAATCCTGCCGCTGAGTTTATCAAAATAAAAAAGATTCTTGTTTTTTCATAATCAGATAAAATTTTTATCACCCAATTCATTTCTTTATAATATTCCGTTTCATTTTTAAACAATATTTCTGTTTTTGCGATATCATCATTGTCCGCGCTGTTTATCGATTTGATTTTTTCTTTTAGTTTTTCTGGAGTAAAACTTAAAAAAATGATCCTGATACGGGCGGCTATTTTTATATTAAACATTGAATGGATTAAAACTAATATGCCTAGTATAATTAATCCTGTTATCAAAATAATGGAGTTCAAATTATAAAACATAGATGCCGCGGATAGTATTATTCCGCTATAAAAATTTTCTCCTAAAGTCAGAATCAATCTTAAAACTAAAAAATTACATATAAAATTTAAAATTATAAAAAATAAAATTATATTTGGGAAAAAAGAATTATAGTTATTTTTAGCCGTTAATAATACATCAATTATTAATAAAACAGAAAAAAAAATATTTAGCAGTATTATATAATTAAATAAAATAACCGGAATCGGTATTATTACTATAAAAAAGATGATCAATGTAATAACAACGTAGACCATTGTTCCATATGAACTTTTATTTTCCGGCATCGAGCGCTTCCTTATACATATAAAATATACTGTAATAGTTAATTATTTGATACTATGTTTGATTTACACAGACAAATTCAATAAAAAGAAATATTTGCTAAACTTGTTGTTTTCTGCTATACTTAGCGGAGGAGGATTTTTATGGCTGAATTAAAAGGTTCAAAAACCGAAAAAAATCTGATGGAAGCGTTCGCGGGCGAATCGCAGGCGCATGTAAAATATCAATATTTCGCCTCAAAAGCGGAAAAAGACGGTTACCAGCAAATCGGCGCGATTTTCCGCGAGACGGCGCTTAACGAGAAGGAACACGCGAAGATATGGTTTAAACTTCTTCACGGCGACAATGTTCCACCAACAACGGAAAATCTTAAAGCCGCCGCTGATGGTGAAAATTTTGAGTGGACAGATATGTACGCAGGTTTCGCAAAGACGGCAAGAGAAGAAGGCTTTAATCAAATAGCGGTTCTTTTTGATATGGTAGGAAAGATCGAAAAAGAACACGAAGAAAGGTATCGAAAGCTGCTTGCTAATGTCGAAGGCGCGCTTGTGTTTTCGCGTGACGGCGATCAGGTTTGGCAGTGTTCAAATTGCGGACATATCGCTGTCGGTAAAAAAGCGCCGGAACTTTGTCCTGTATGCAAACATCCAAAAGCATATTTCCAAATTAAAGCGGATAACTATTGATTATGAACGCGGGATTTGACAGGCAGCGGGCGTGGGAGCTTCTTAATAGATATAACAAAGACCCTTTTCACATTCAGCACGCGCTGACTGTGGAAGGGGTTATGAAGTGGTTCGTGGACGATCAAGGCTGCAGCGAAACGAAAGAATTTTGGGCAATCGCGGGTTTGTTACACGACATTGATTTTGAACAGTTCCCCGAAGAGCACTGCGTCAAGGCGCCCGAATTGCTAAAGGAAGCCGGAGCCGGTGATGAGCTGATCCATGCTGTCTGCTGTCATGGTTACGGCATGACAAAGGCGGACGCGAAACCAGAGCATTTGATGGAAAAAATTCTTTTTGCATCCGATGAGTTAACGGGTCTTGTGTGGGCTGCCGCTATAATCAGGCCGTCAAAAAGCGTTATGGATATGGAGTTAAAATCAGTTAAAAAGAAATTTAAAACTCCGGCTTTCGCCTCCGGCTGTTCGCGCAAGGTGATCGAAGACGGCGCCGCGCTTCTCGGCTGGGAACTTGATACATTGATAGAGAAAACTATCCTTGCCATGAGAAGCTGCGAAGCGGAAGTTAACGCCGCTGTCGCGGCAATTAAAAACTCTTAATCAATTTTTAGTTATGTCCAATGAAGCTGTAATCATCCGCGCTTTATGCGCGATGTCGGGTGGCGTTGACAGTTCTGTCGCCGCCGCCATCATGGTTGAGCAGGGTTTACACTGTGTCGGTGTAACACTCAAACTATTCAAGGGAGAAAGCCGCTGTTGTTCTCTCGCGGATGTGAATGACGCGAGGAACGTGGCTTTCGGACTTGGCATTGATCATTATGTTTTAAATTTTACTGAAGAGTTTGACGCCCGTGTTGTACGCCATTTTGTGGAAACTTACGAACAGGGTTTAACGCCTAATCCCTGCATTGAATGTAACCGCAGTATTAAGTTTAATTTACTTCTCCTTCGTGCCCGCCAGCTTGATTTTGATCTTCTTGTTACGGGACATTACGCGCGCGTAACGCATGATCCTTCAAGCGGCAGGTATCTTCTTTTAAAAGCGCTGGATGAGAAAAAAGATCAGAGTTATGTGCTATACTGCCTGACTCAGGCGCAGCTTGAAAGAGCGCGTTTTCCGCTCGGCGGGCTTTCAAAGAACGATGTCCGAAAAATCGCCGAAGATAAAAAATTTGTCAACGCAGCGAAAGGAGAGAGTCAGGACATCTGCTTTGTGCCGCACGGTGATTATGGAAATTTTATTGAGGAATATACAGGCAAAACATACCCGCACGGCGACATCATCGATACAGATGGAAATGTTATCGGGAAGCACAAAGGTCTTATCCGTTATACAATCGGACAGCGCCGCGGCCTTGGAGTTGCGGCTAACGTACCTGTCTATGTGGCGGCAAAATCAACAGGCGCGAACACTGTCACCCTGGGTCCTGACAGCGCACTTTACAGTAAATCGCTTGAAGCCAAAGACATCAATCTTATCGCCTGCGAGGACATTAAAAAACCGATGCGTGTAATGGTAAGAACGCGTTATCAGCAAACAGCGCAAAGCGCGACCGCCGAGCAGACCGGAGAAGACAGGCTGCGTATTGAATTTGATTCGCCTCAGAGGGCGATCACCGGGGGGCAGGCGGCTGTAATGTACGATGGAGACGTTGTCGTAGGCGGCGGAACGATTCTATAAAAATCTTTTAGGATCCGTCAAGCATTTCCGTCAAAGCCGGAAATGAAATCCAAAGAGTAACAGGATCACTGCGGCGGGTATTCACCTTCAGGTGGACATAACCATTGGGCAGATTCCAACAGGTTTCATATACGCGCATTTCACGCAGAAGTTCTTCGTATCGTCCGGCCGGAGGAGGAGGCGTTCTTCCGAATTGCGCGACAAGTTCGGTCTGCACGGCAGTGTAGCATCTCATCATTTCTTCAGTATCGTTAGTATTAAAATAGTATGCACCGCCTTCAAGCCCGTTTTGGGAAAAGTAGGCGACCATGAATGTGCGGTAACCTGCCATCGGCACATTAGTGTAAAGAAGCGATCGAAACCCGTTAATTTCCTCTGTGTGAACAGGCGTCCCCATTCTGGCGGTAAAGTCTCTCATGCTGGTTCCCCATGCGAAATTGTGGAAAACAACATTCACCGGATTCTGAGCGCAAAGCGAAGCCGGAATTACGGCCGCAATCAACAGCGTTATTATTAATATTGGTAACTTATTCATGGTTAACCCCCGATTTGATTATCGGTATGAAGTAAGGCGTTTTTAACCGGCAATTTGGGGACAGAGCTGGTACATGGGGGACAGAGCTGGTACATTGGGACAGAGCTTGTACTTGGGGACAGAGCTGCTCCAAAGCCCATGAACCACAGGTTCAAACCGGCTTTGGAGCAGTGTCAATTATCAGGCGTTTTGAGGAATATTCGGAATCGAGGCGAAACCGCGCTGGAGATCAGCGTCTGTGGGTATGTTATCGCTCATTGTTTTGTTGTTGTAGGCTGTGTAAGCTGTCATATCGAAGAAACCTGTTCCGCTCAGTCCAAAGAGGATCACTTTTTTCTGGCCGGTTTTCTTACATTCAAGAGCCTCGTCAATCGCCGCTTTTATCGCGTGTGATGATTCAGGGGCGGGAAGTATGCCTTCGACCTTCATGAAGCGGATTGCCGCGTCAAACACATTTATCTGTGCTTCGGCGCGCGCTTCCAGATAGCCGTCTTTGTAAAGTTTCGACAGCGTGGAGTTCATGCCGTGGTAGCGGAGTCCGCCCGCGTGATTTGCCGAGGGGATAAAACCGTTTCCTAAAGTCTGCATTTTGATAAGCGGAGTTGTCTTGGCGGTGTCGCCGAAATCGTATGCGAAGCGGCCGCGCGTAAATGACGGGCAGGAGGCAGGTTCAACCGCGATAAAACGCGTGTTTGATTTACCCGCGATTTTTTCTCCTATAAACGGGGAGATAAGCCCGCCGAGGTTTGATCCGCCTCCGGCGCAGCCGATGATAATGTCCGGCTTTATTCCGTATCTGTCAAGCGCAGCTTTTGCTTCAAGTCCGATTATCGACTGGTGCAGAAGAACGTGGTTTAAAACGCTGCCTAGCACATAACGGCATTTATCGGTCTTTACCGCGGTTTCGATCGCTTCTGAAATCGCGCAGCCAAGCGAGCCGCCTGTGTTCGGATCGGCTTCAAGAATTTTCTTTCCCGATTCTGTAGTGTTGGAAGGGGAAGGAATCAAGTTTGCGCCGTATGCTTCCATCAGCGCTTTTCTGTATGGCTTCTGCTCGGAGCTTACCTTTACCATGTAGACAGTCAGGCTTAGATTGTAGAAACCGCAAGCCATCGCCATCGCCGTTCCCCATTGCCCCGCGCCCGTTTCCGTGGTGAGGGATGTAAGGCCGTCCTTTTTTGCGTAATACGCCTGCGGCCCCGCGGAATTCAATTTATGCGAGCCTGAGGTATTTGTTCCTTCAAACTTATAGTAAATTTCCGCTGGAGTTCCAAGCTCTTTCTCAAGGTAATAGGCGCGTACAAGCGGAGACGGTCTGTACGCGTGGTAAAAATCCTGAATGTCATCGGGGATGGGAATGAGCCGGGTTGTATCATCCATCTCCTGTTCGATAACACCCTTGCAAAACACAGGATCGAGATCCGCGGCAGTTACCGGTTTTAATGTTCCCGGATGCAGCAGCGGCTCGGGCTTGTCTTTCATGTCCGCTCTCAGGTTGTACCAGAATTTGGGCATTTCATCTTCGGTGAGGTAGATTCTTGTCGGGATTTTTTCTTTCATCTGATTGCTCCTTCCATTATTTGAATTCATCCAGATTTTATCTGTTGATTTAATGGGCTATTTAAAATGTCCTTTTTCTGCCGGCGATGAGACTCGAACTCATACCCCATTGCTAGGAGGGGATTTTAAGTCAATACAATACCGGCTCACTGCGTATTATTAAGACTTATTATGTACCAAATTATGGTTATTTTCAAGAGATAATGAAGTATATAAGCCTAGTATAGATTATTGAAACATATTTAAAACCGTTATTTTAGTGCCATATTATGTGTCGTTGCCCCGTACATTTTCTTCAGGCGGTTTCTTCGATTTATAAATAAAACTTTCGATAAATTTTCGTAAGTGATATATCTGATCTTCAATTCTGTTTAAAATCTGTTTTTATCCTGCGGTTTTAAGAGATCACCGCGAATAGTTTTACTTTGTGTCATTTAAATTTTTCCGGCATTAAGAAGCAGTGATCTCCTGCTGGTAAATTGACGTTAACGAATCTTGTAATACTTTGGAAAAATTAATATGTTTTGATTCAGCGTATGTGTTAAGCCATGCCGGAATGGTCAGGTTTTTCCGCACCGCTTTGTTGCCGTACTTTTCGGCGTATGCGTCCATGTCAAGAACAAGCATACTGACAAAGCCGCCAGCCTCCGGCTTTATTTTTTTTATAGGGCTTGCTGCCGGCGCGGGCTTGCCGTCCTCCAATTCAGTGAGAACCCAACCCGATGCCGCATCTGTTCCCATAATAATAGCTTCCGCGAGCGTATCGCCTCCGCTTACACAGCCGGGAAGATCGGGAACTTCGACAGCAAAACCTCCTTCACCTTCATAAAAAATAGCCGGATATGTTAACTGCATAATACCTCCTAATTTAATCCTGCTTGTTTCAAGATCGACTTAATAATCACTGGTGCAATATCTCCGGTATGATAAGGAATTGTCACCTTGCCGCTTTTTGAAGTATGAACATATTGATAATGTGAACCTTTGACTGCTTTTAATTTCCAGCCGTCTTTTTTGACTACCTTTTCAATTTCCAAAAACTTCATATTTTATTATACGCATAATACGCACTATAGTCAAGAGGGATTTATTAAAATATTTCTATACTTTAAAAAGACTAAGAAAGCCAGCAAACAATTTCTCCCCCGGGACACATTATTAAGAGGTACGGGGAGTTCTGTTAATTAAAAGGTTAATACACCAGCGGGTTCATTTTTGATTTCTTCATTTGCTTGTACAGCTCTGTTGAACCATGTATCAAGCGTTAATTCTTTGTCATCTTCTTTTATTTTTAGATAAGTGTTATAAAGACCTTCAATATCGCTTTTATTGAGACCATGTTTTTTAAGTTCCTCAAAGAATTTTTGCTTGTTCATAATTTATCCCAAGTTTAAGCAATGTCCGGGGCTTCATTATCTTTTCCCCTTCTTTGATTTTGGGGTTTCCTTTACATACTCCATAATGTCTCCTGGCTGACATTCAAAGAATTCGCACAATCGAGCTATCACTTTTCCGTCCACTGTTTCCCCTTTTGAAAATTTGGCAACTGTGCCAAGAGATAACCCAACATTTTCGCATAAGTCTGTTTTTTTCATTCCCCTATCAATTAAGAGTTTGAAAAGCGGATTATATGTTATTCCCATTAAATTCTCCCTATATTAATATCTATAATAACGGATTATTTATAGTAAAGTAAAGAGAAAATATATAAAATCTTGCATTTTTCTCTTGATAAATATCTACAATTATGGATATAATATAGATATACTTGAATATAAGGAGATTATGAAAATGACAAGCGAAACTAGAAGCAAGGTAATGAGCTTAGGTAATAGGCTTACACCTAAAATGCACGGCGATAAATCGGCAGCATTCTGCAAAGCCTGGGCAATCGTGAAAGCGTATGGGCTTGAAATCGCGGTAAAGGGCGTATCTTTCGGGAACAAGCAGGAAGCGTTGAAAAGGCTTGCCGCTTACAGCCCCGGCCAGATCAGGGCGGTACTTGTACCGGAACCTACAAACCCAAAAGACTCCACGGCAATCGCCGTGCGTGTCGGTGTTCAAAATGGTAAAGGCTTATTTACTGTCGGTTACGTTCCAAAAGAAATGACTGCAGTAATAAACGCCATCGGCGGGAAGCTTCCGGCGTTCCGTGTTGTCTCTGGCACATGGGGTTACGCTTCCCGAACCACATACGGCGCAAGAATTCAACTGGCGGTGTAAAGGAATCAAGGGAAGCGGGGCGCAAACCCTGCATACCCGCAACGGCGGCCGTATGGCTTGCTATATACAATCAAAGAGAGAGGATAGACAAATGTTAAATTTTGAAAAACTGGAATATGACAAGGAAAGAAACAAGGCGTACAAACAGCGGGATATTTTCACAAAAGAAAATGATTATGAGTTATACAAGTATCAAACTTGTTACGACTGTATGAATTTCATTGTTGACTTGAACGATGTAGCGCATGGCGGGAATTGTAAACTTATGGACGAGGCAGGGGCATATCCGGCTGTTAATGCCTGCGCCGTCTGTAATAAGTTTCTATCCTGCCAGGGAAAAGACATAAACGGAAATATAATTGACCCGTCTGAATACCCTGCATGGGTTCGGATTAAAAAATGGGGTGATAAAAAGCAGTTTACAACATTAAGAAGCGACCTGCGGACATACGCTATAAAAGAATTAATTGTCAATCATTTAGTCAGCCTTTTTAATCTTTCCCCGGAAAAAATATGCAAACTTATGAAGGAAAGCATAAAACGCAATACTGTTGTAATTGGCGCATAACGCATACTTCCGGGGCAATACAAAGCCCCGGAAAAAACAAAACAGCAAGGAGAAAAAATAACATGACAGAAAAAACTTTAAAAAAGAAAATCGAAAAATTGGGCGGGAAAATAAAACTTCCGGCGTGGATTGTAATCTTTCCGGAAATGTTCCGTATAAACAATAAAAGCGAAGCTATTGATTTACTGGACGTCATTATTCAAGGCAAGGAATGTTCATTTAACAGTTTGGATATATTGCTTGAGGCGTTGAAAGAAGCAATTAAAAGAGGCGACATATGAACAAAGCTGACATAAGCACAATGTCACCAATCACCCGCAGGCTTGACGCGATACTTAAAGCCGCAGGCTTCACGCTATTGGAAGCTGAACGTGCAATCAGCGGCCATGATCAAGCTGTGAATAATCTTGCTTATATAAACGGCGCGGGGGAGCGCGTGTTTATTAACACGCACGAATTACCGCAGATAAACGAAGCCCCGGAAATCGAAGAACAGACCGCAGACAATGAACCGGAAACATTACAGCTTTTCAACATGAAACGGATCGGGCTTCATGATTTATTCAGGGATTTTGACGAGGCTATGGAGTACAGGCAACCGCCGGAAGTAAACACCATCATGGAGGAATCAATATGAGCAAACAGAAATTCACAAGATCAAACATTCTGGAAATTATTCAATCCGGCGCCGGCATTGATCCGCGTAAAGCTAACGAATTGTCGATCCGGATCATCAAAGATCTTGCAAATGCCCTTATTGCTGGTGATGATGTGGAGCTCTGCGGCTTAGGCACGCTGGAAGTGAAAGAGCGTAAAACATACAGCGCACGTAATCCGCAGACCGGGGAATCTGTGATAGTACATTCCCATCGGCGCGTGATATTCCGCCCGGGGCGGGAATTGAAAGCGGCTTTAAAAAGCAAGAAATGAGCGCTGCCCCTCTGTAGAGATACAAGAGGGGTATTTTTCAGCGTCACAGCTCTTTCCTAGATTGCCTAAAAACCTACCTGTAGGTAGCTCTATGGAGTTTTCCGGGGCTTTGCCGTATGCAGATACCTTTAAAGCCATTTACGGGCTTTATAGGGCTTAATTATTTTACGATCAATTTGTATACTTGAATTATTATGCGTAAATTATTAATCGCCGTCATTGTTGCTTTTATTCTTTTATCCTGCGATACTGAGCCTATGAGTAACAAAGATTTACTAATAGGCACATGGAAAAAATCTTCAGATACTTACATTGAAACTTTTGAATTTTCTGATACCGCAGTTAAATCAACATATACAAGCATTGAACCTCCTGTCGAATCTGTTATTATAAATGGGATTTATGAATGTTATGAAACAGTGATAATTTTTAGAATGGAAAACGGTATGAAATTCTTTACTGATTATTCAATCAGTGGAAATGAATTGACCATGACATTCTCACACACTGGGAACACTGTAATTTATATTAAATAATAATCAACCTAACATTCCTAAAAATCCGGGGTCTTGGGCACACCTCAATTCAAAAATAGAATTGTAAAACCCGAAGCTGGTCAGGTTCCCTGCCGGTGACGGTTCGCCATATAGTTTAACTGTATTTATTTCGTTAGGAAGTGAGACATTGGAAATATCAATATCAATATTCGTTGTATAACTGGTCCAGTTGCGTATTATTGTATCATTTACAACTATTTTATAACTACCAACATTTCTATTACCCATAGAAGGGCTCGCTATTGTAGGAAATCTTAATCTTATTGTACAGCTGCCTTTTGCAAGCGTTCTAATTTCTTTAGCCACTGCTTCAAATGTTGCGGCGATCCAACTTTCGTAACTATCAATAATTGATAACGTATTATTAGTTCTTAATATATATTGTATGCCTGAGCTTACACTCCCCGTTGCTCTTATATATCTTGCTTGTAATTCGCCTCTAAAAACGCCGTTGTTAAATTCTACATCACCATTATAATTTAGCCTAAACCCCTGCGGTGCTCTACCTTGCGGATCGTTCACAGATATAAAATGTTCACTCTGAATTAATCCTTTTCTCAACGATCCATCATCTTTAAACTGCGATAATATTATCTCCTGGCTATTAATCATCTGCGAGACTATCATTTTTCACCTCTCAGTTCTTTTTTTTGTACCCACTCTATACCATCGGGTTTAATTACAAGAAGGTCAACAGGCGGCGTGATATGTTGTTCTAATTTTATAAATCTTTCAAGTTTCATACTCATATCAAAAGCAAATAATGAAAGGTCGATTGCGTCTTGTAATGTGAAATGAATTGCGTTTTGATTTATCATGGGAACATATGGTGAAAAATAATCGTTTGCGGCACAGAAACTAAAACCACCCGATCCCTGTTCTGCAACACATAGAAATTTATTTTCGGCAATACTAATAAAATAAAATTCGGGATACAAAGCATCTTTAGGATAACCGCAAATATGAAATTTTGCGCCTATAGTCGGGTCAATTTCCTGTATAGTATGCATTAAACCTATTGCGGCCTCTCTTGGATTGTAATAACAATTATTATTTACAAAATATTCAATGTGGGGTTTAATAGACGCTCCCGTGTTTCTGGTAATGCATTCATTTCCGCTTGATATTGCAATTGGACATTTTTTCATAACCCATAATTTTTGAACAGATCTTGAGACAATATGGCTGCCTATTATATCTTGCGGGTTGTGTAAAGCCTGACCATTTGTTACACTTTTCACAGCTTTATCAAAATTGCTATTCCTGATATTTTCAACATCAACCATTTTTAACATTGAATAGGCGCTGTCTGCTGCCATGACAACTCCCTCAGCAACGACGATAGTAGATATAAAACTCATGTCATACTCCTGTATTGAATTAGTTACCATGCTGCCAATTTTTTCATTTGCAGATTGAAAATTATAAATATGTTCCTCTGCTATTTCTATCCAGTTTCTGCCTGTAGCCTTTGCCTCACCCATTACCTTAGCAATAAGTTGCTTTTTTTCGTTTTCTGATAATGTATCTAAATAATGATTCATAAAATTACCTCTCTGTACGGGGCTGCTTTACCCTTGCCCCGTAAAGGTGCGTTAGGTGCAAATCAAGTTAAAACTGATAAACAGTAATGAGCTTATACTACTTTGCCGCCGCCCCTGATGAATTCCGCCTGCTTATACGGGTGCAGCTTGTTATATTCCCTCCTGTCCATTTTCCCATTTGGGAAATCTTGTTTATACGCTTGTTCTTTCGCCCGTTTTTCTTTTACCCGCCGCAATGTTGGAGGCGTGCAATATACGTCCGTTTCGGGCATTACAATTTTTCCCCGGTCAATAAGGCTGTTCATGCCGTCAAAAACCTCGTCCCTGTTTCTGCCGTAAGCATCGGCCATGTTTTTCAACAGATCCGCCCATGTTACAACCTCGCCGTTTTGAAATTGGTTCAATAACTGGCATTCTAAATTTTTATCGTTCATAATTCGCTCCTCGCGCCGGATTCCCCGGCTGCTTATTTTATACCGGAACTATACAGCCCCGGAAATTAACTTTATTTAAAAAGCACTGATTCAACACTGCGCCTTTTTTCTTTACCGTCTTATAATCAATTCCCAATTCCAGACAAAAACCTTCGCAGTATTCGCTGTTAATAAACGCCATCGCCCGATCCGTATCTGTGCCATGACATGACGGCCCGATGCCTTGTATATCGTCAATGGCGCGATTAATCACCGCGGATAGAAGCGCATGGTACGCTTCAACATCGCTTACCGCTTTCACTGTGCTTTATTCCTGCTGTTATCTGTCTGTTTTACAGCGGCTGATATTCCTCCTTCAAGATAAAACGCCGCTCTCTCCTTGCGTTCTTTGGCGCTCATACGGTTTCGCTCTGATGTTAAGAGCTCCAAAATACGCGCTTGCCGTTGTTCTGGTGTCATACTGGAAATGTCATCGAGCATCCTTTTTTCCTGCAGCCATTCAACGACTGATTCTAATGCGGTTTTTTGCGTCCCCGGTTTCATGCCTTCAGCAATTGTTTTTATAATTGCTATTGCCATGTCTCTATTTTTGCAGGCTGTGTCATTTACTGCCATTCATGATCTCCTGCAGCCTGGCATCGGTTGCGCTGTCTGTTAGTTCAACGGTTTCTTTCGGGCGGCCGTCAATCCGGTCAAAAACATATTTCAACGCGGCAAGATCGCCGTTCAGCGCCGCTTCAATAAGTTTTTCGGCTATGGCTTCGCGTTTTAATTTTCCGGACTTATGAACCAGATCCAATTTGTTATTTAAAATGTCCGTAAGCGCTGCGCCTTTTTTCGGCCTGCCTCTGCGGTTTATCCGCGGATCGTCTTTTTCAAACGGCTTGCCCATATTCCCTCCCTGCTTTATTTCCTCGCATAATCGTTGTTTTCCCGATCTATAAACAATGGCATATCTTCCAGAGCATACCCTGCTTCACGTAACGCCTCGTCAAGTTCTTGGAAAGAACGAACAGTAATTGCAACGCCGCCTAAGCCCCGAACTTTACTTAAAAATTCTTTCTGTTCCGGCGCAAGCCTGCCGTTTTCTGATTTGGTTTCAATAGCCAGAAACTTGCCATCCGGCAGTATTCCGATAATATCCGCGCTGCCTTTCTTCCCGAAATGGATCCACCTGTCAGGCGTTATACGAACGCAGCCAGAAGGGTTATTCCAGACAAACAATCCACGCCGTTCAAGATAGCGCAGGATAGCGGATTTTATGCGGCCTTCAGGTGTCAATGTCTGTCTCCTCCGAAATTAAAAATAAATAAATTATTGGTGGTGGTTGTTTCACACACACAATAAACAACAGTGTGTGTGTTTACCACCACCATTTCTTTTATATTTATATTTACCTTCTCCTTTACATTGCTTTTGTTTTTACAATAGGTACTATTGATTATTACAATAGGTACTATTGATTTACTCGTTATTGAATTTCTCAGGGTTTTTATATTTTTTTTGGTTACTGTCCCCTGCGTTAAATTCCCATTCTTCCTGTAAGCTGTGTAGCCCTCGATCAATCATTCCCCCCTGTATAAATTTGCAAGGATCACTAGATATATAACGGCGTTCATACTGACATTCATTTACGCAGTAGTGGACATTTCGCAATGCTGTAAAAATTTGACGCTCCGTATATTGGCAATTGTCCCAGAATTCATTCCAGTATTGCCGGTCGCGTATTGTGTACTGTTTTGAAAACGGCTCCCCCCATCGTTCCCAGATTTGCAAAAACAGCTTTTCCTTGGAGCCGACAACATGATAATCATCTACTCTTTTTTTTTACTGGCGTTAGTGTTTCCTTTGGGAGCGCCGCCAGTACCTTTGGACCCGCCTGTATGCCCTTCAAGTTTCTTTTTGTTAGACGATTTTATGTAAGGCTTCGACATTTCAAACATCATACCCTCGGCATTTTCAAGTTCAGATTCTATGTCATAAAAGCTGTATTCGCACATTGAGTAAACCACTGCACCGTATTGCTCTTTGGTTAGCTTGTATTTTTTGGCAAGTTCATGCCAATCTTTGAAAAAGGTCAAAGAAATTATTTCGTATTTTTCATAGGCTGCCATCATGTTCTCCTTTATTAATTATATTTTTTGACACATTGTTTTCTGCTTCTCTCATTGTTTCAGTTGTTGCATATAACACTTCAACAACACGCCCATCGTGTATCTTCGCCGTAATCGAAACAGATCCGTATTTCAAATCTGCCGCATTGATTAATAAACGAGTAACCATTAATTCCGCTTTCGATTGATTCATGCTTGTGCCGTATTGCCTGTGCTGTTTTTATCGAGCCAACGAATTAGTTCGGATTGTCGGTATAACACTCGACGTCTCAATTTTGTCCGCGGGATATCTAGACGATCAAGAGTGGTCATACAAATGCCTAGGAAATTTGCGCTTTGCTTACGGGAGAGAACATTTTCTTGAATCGATGTGTTGTTATTCATTTTATATCCTCCAAAAATATTTTCAATGGCTTTTAATAAGCCATTATATGTTCAAAGGATACAAGGTAATTTTTTCCATCGCAATTCGTATATATTTACTACGTATAAATATACTTAGTATAAAAATAAAAAATCTTATATATTATTTTATTAGTTTTTGCAATGCACATAACACCCCGTACGGGGCTGTTTGTCACGATGGTATAAGTTCGCCGAAGGTTTCAGTCTGGGCGCGTTGAATAAGCTCCCGATCACCGTCTTTCCAGTGTTCCCCATACCGCGCAAGCATGATGTCTGTACGGTGTCCTGTCTGGGATTTCAAAAGTTTCTTTTCAAGTTTACCCATGAGGTATGTAGTGAAGAAATGCCGCCAACCGTGAAAGTCATATTTTTTCGCTTCGCTTTCCGGAAAACCGCTTTTTACAAGCGCGATGCGAAGACTGTCTAAAAATCCTATAGGGCGCATTGGCGCGTCTTTCTTATTTTCGGTCCAGAAAATAAAACTATCCGGCGTTAATCCCCAAGGATTACTTTTCGCAAGGTTTACAAGCATCTGCATTAAATCCGGGAAGGGAAGCTCGACTGTGCGCTGCTTGTTATTCTTTGGAAGTTTTAAGCCGTCAATTCTATTCCACGCGCCCCGTACATAAAGGCAGTCATTCCCCATATCTTGTAAGCGTAAGGCGCATATTTCGCCCTGCCTCATGCCGGTAACCGCAGCCAGCATATTTGCAATTTTCGCGCGTTCATCTTTCCATTCAACACGGAATATTGCCGCCGCCGCAGCTGGTGTTAATACATTGCGTTCTTTCTGTTCTCCTGAAAAAAGAATATGTCCTCTTGTTGGATCCGTTTCTATTTTTCCTTTTGAGAAAGCCCAGCGCAGCGGTTTAGTCCCTGCGATTATCACGTTATTTTTACTGCTGGCAGAGAGAGGCAAGTTACCCATGTGAGTAATAAATGCGTCAATATCCGCAGCCGTAATGTCGCCAAGGCAGCGGTCATTAAAAAACGGCGCCCAGTATTTTTCTGTCGCTTTCTTTTGTCTCATGCAATGGTATTTATGTAATCCGTGATTTCTCCGGCGTTTCTCCGCGATGTAGGCGGATTTTTCCCATGTCCAAAAATCAGACAAGAATTCCGCGAAGTCTTGCGCCGCGATTGTCTTAATTAAAACATAACTTTTTACCCAGCCCAGCCGCTTCATTTCCTTTAACAAAATTTCTGCCTCTTCTTTTGTTTTTATCTGCCGCGCCGTATCTTTCAACGACAAGTCTTGAACTTTTATTTTTGTCCGCTTCCGGGGGATGCCGTCCCTCAGCCATTCAAAGGCTGTTTTCATTGCCTCCGCTTCGGTTTTTTGCCTGGTGCTGATTGCGGGGTAATATTCTCCTGTGGATTCATTCTTAAACTTCACTGAATAACAGGGACGATCTGCCCTCTTGAACACAGAAAACGGTAAGGCGCGTTTCATGTCCTAATCCTTGCAAACGGCATTGAAAAACGGTCTTAGGTGTCGTTTTTATGTGTCGTTTTCGCATAATGCAATGATTAAGAACGCCCGTTGTTTGGGAAGTTCTGCATAAATCCTTATTACATAAAGAAATACGCTATGCCGGCGATGAGACTCGAACTCATACCCCATTGCTAGGAGGGGATTTTAAGTCCCCAGTGTCTGCCATTCCACCACGCCGGCGCGAGTGTCCAATTGTCGGACACTTGGACATTTTACCGTTTTTTTAAAAAGTTGGCAATATGATGATCTTACACAGATGATCAAAAATGTTAATTATAGATTTCTAAAATATATCATATTTATTCTAAAGGAGATTTTATGTTATATACACAGGGAAAAATTGATTGTAAGCCTATTGATGTCGGCTACGATGAAAAACGGCTTGATGTGCTGAACACCCACTTGCAGCGCCTCATTGATGACGGTGAAATTCAATGCGCGACTTATTGTGTCTCGCGCAAGGGAAAAGTTTTCGCGCACGGAGCGATTGGGAAAAAATCTTTCCGCAAGGATGATAATACGCCTGTTCAGCCGGACTCTGTCCGCTACATTGCTTCAATCACAAAAACATTTACCGCGGTCGCTATCATGAAGCTTGTCGAAGACGGTTTAATGCGTCTTGATATTCCGGTCGGCGAAGTATTGCCGCAGTTTAATACGCCTCCTTATAACGGCGTAACGCCTTATCAGCTGTTGACCCATACTTCAGGCATGCACACTGACGACGGCTGCTTTGACAATAAGTATCAAACAAATTACTGGAAGATGATCCACGACGCTTACAAATTATGCGATGAGAGCAAGAAGAATGATTTCGACTGGATAAAAGCCGCGTTAGGCACAATCGGAAGCGGTTTCAGAGTAAAACCGGATACCGAATGGGCGTATTGCAGTTTTGGTTTTGTGATACTGGGCGCGATGATTGAAAAAATTACAGGAATGTCAGCTCACAAATATATCGAGGATAATATCTGTAAACCTCTCGGTCTGAAAGATACGGCTTTTGATCTGACGCCCGATATGGCGAAGCGTTCAATTGTATCTGATGAAGACGGCGAAAAATATTTAAGTGAAATCATCAATGGTACTCATAAACCGCAGTGGATCGGCGAGATGCTTAATATTCCGTCAACCGGAGGCGGACTTGAATCTACGGCTTTTGATGTCAATCGTTTTGGAAAAATGATGCTCTTTAACGGAACCCTTGACGGAGTCCGTGTACTTGGAAGAATCGCGGTAGAAAAAATGACAACCCTGGCTGTCAGCTATCCTAATTACACATGGGGCGCGAAAGAAAAAGAGCGCTATTACGGCATAGGCTTTGATATGCGAAACGGTCCCGCGTTTACAATGTCACGAAGCACGTATATGCACGAAGGGTCGGGAGCGTGTTCGCTTTACATCGATCCAAAAGAAGATATCGTAGCGGCATGGATTGTGCCGTTCGCGAAAGAAGGCTGGTTTCACAGAGCGCAGTTCAATGTGCAGAATATTATTTGGTCTGGCTTGCTTTGACGTTGATAAATTTAGTTAAGCAAAAAATTGATGTCTGCGTGGCGGTCGCGTTTGTTACTTACAAGGAATGGGGAGCTTACCGCACCCATTCCATGGTTTCCATACTGGTCGGTCCAATTTACTTTATTGTACTTTATTTTATTTGGACGGCTGTGTATGGCGGCGCGCATCCCGAAGGCGCGGCGCGGGTTTTGAACGGCATTGAGTATACGCAGATGATCCGTTATTTTGGCGTAACAGCTTTGATCGGCTACCTGACAATGGATTTTGCGGATTGGAATTTGTCCATGCTGATACGAACCGGAAAGTTTTTAACTTTCGCGCTTCGCCCGCTTAATCACCGTTTTTTCGCGCTGTCGCAGAAAGTAGGACACAGGTCGCTTGGGTTTATCGTTGAGTTTATTCCGTGCCTTTTAATTTTCACATTGCTCTTCGGGATTGACATGAGGCCTGCGCATTTTGGGTGGGCTTTTCTTTCTATCGCGCTGGCTTTTCTAATGAATTTTTTTGTTAATTATTGCATCGGCATGACATCATTCTGGTTTACCCAGTCGGAAGGGATTAGAGCGGTTTATTCTCTTGCCGCAAGCGTTTTTTCCGGCATGCTTATTCCGCTTGTTTTCTTTCCGGCGCCAATCCAGATGATACAATTTTTTCTGCCGTTTCAATACACGATATATGTTCCCGCGATGGTGTTTCTTGGAAGTTATTCGTTAGGTGACATTAGTATGACCATTCCGCAAATTGTCTGTATACAGGCGGCGGCTGTTTTAATTATGTTTTTAGTTTCGGAGCTTATGTATAAAGCGGCGATTAAACAATTCACGGCAGTCGGAGCTTAAAATGACTATTGCGCGGCGGGTAGTGTGCAGTGAAAATATTTTTATGATGACTGGAAATTATTTATGAAAAAATATTTAATAATTTACGCCGAGTGTATTAAGACGGCAATTGCGCGTGAACTGACTTACAGGCTTAATTTTATTTTATCGCTTTTGATAACGCTTGGGTTTAACATTTTATTTCCGCTTGTAACTATTCTTATTTACAGAGCGGGAGCGAGTTTTCCCGGCTGGAATTTTTACGAAGTTCTTCTGATGCAGTCGGTTTTTACTTTATCAAACGGGCTTGCGTGCATAATGTTCAGCGGAGTGTTATGGACGACAATGCGGCATATACGCGAAGGCAGTTTTGAAATTGTTCTGCTGCGTCCTGTTAATCCGCTTTTGTTTTTAATTGTCACCAATTTTGATACTGGGAGCGCGGGTCTTATAATCGGAGGAGGCGCGTTATTCGGTTTCGCGCTTTCGAATACCGGCATTGCATCGTCCGCCGCGGCATTTCAATTTTTACTATTATTCGCGGCAGGTTTTGCCGTAATGGCGGGGATGCAGATGCTGATGGCGGCGACATCGTTTAAGTGGGTGGGAAATTCGCGCATCCCGGAAATATTTGACAGCATAATGACTTTTGGAAAATATCCTGCGACAATTTTCCCAAAGGCGGTGCAGGCGGTAACCGCGTTTATAATTCCTGTCGCGATGATAGGATTTTTTCCGGCAAGCGCTATTTTGGGACGCCTTGATCCGTCCGCGTTTTTCGCGGTAATACCGTGTTTTCTTTTCATGATTTTTGGAATTTGGATTTATCAATATATGGTGAAATTATACGAAGGTGTCGGTGGATAGAGTTACAAGTGACTGAAAATAACGGGGAGTTTGATATGAACAATGAGAAAATTATAGAAGTGGAAAATTTATGCAAAACATACACCACCTACAAACGCGGAAGTTCGTTAAGCGAAACTGTAAAGAGTTTTTTTATACGCGAAAAAGTGATTGTAAAAGCGGTTGATAATGTCTCGTTTGATGTTGAGGAAGGTTCTGTCTGCGGAATTCTTGGTCCTAATGGAGCCGGAAAATCTACAACGATAAAAATGCTCTGCGGCGCGCTCTATCCCACAGCGGGAGAAATTAAAGCTTTGGGTTTTCGTCCTTACGCGGACAGAAAAAAGTATGTGCGCGAAATCGGCGCGGTGTTCGGACAGCGTTCGCAGCTTGTCTGGGATATTCCGCCTGTTGACAGTTTTAACATGAACCGCGCGATTTACGGGATATCAAAGAAGGATTACAAATCGCGTCTTGACGAACTTGCCTGTCTTTTTGAAATTGAAGATGTAATGAATAAACCAACGCGCGTTTTATCGCTCGGCGAGCGAATGAAATGCGAATTTATTATGGCGATGCTTCACAGGCCGAAAATCGTTTTCCTTGATGAACCCACTATCGGACTTGATGTAATCGCAAAAGGAAAAATCCGCGAGTTTATTCAAAAACTTAATAAAAGCGGAACTACCTTTATTTTAACAACTCACGATCTTGAAGATGTAAAGCAGCTTGCAGATCATGTAATTGTAATTAATCACGGCGCAAAGGTTTTTGATAACACATTACAGAATTTACAGCTTAATCTGGGTGAAAAGAAAATTGTAGAACTTGTTTTAAAAGAGCCTATCGACATGGAAAAATCCTTTTTCTCCGGCAGTGATAATGTAAGATTGTTTGAACAGAAATCGCCGCTTGAAATAACGCTGGAAGTCGATACATCAAAAACGCCAATCGGCGATTTTATCAAAAACCTGTCGCAGAAAATAATCTTCTCGGACATCGCGGTGAAAGAACTGCCGATGGAAGAAATTATCATTCAAATTTACAAAGAGAATAATGATTCAAAAATAACAAATTGAGGCTTTTCAAAAACTGAAGTTTTAGAAAAGCCTTTAATGATTTTCAATTAAAATGTTAGAATATTATTACTCTGCCGCTAATTTATAAATCGCAAGCGCGTCCTTCTCATCAAGTTTGCGGTACTGACCAATCGGGCCGAAGTGTACAACGCGTTTCACCATTTCCGGTATGCGGGAGGTGTCAATATTGGCATCAGCGAAACGTACAGGCATTCCGATTGATTTAAAAAAGTTTTCCATACGGTAAACGCCTTCAAGCGCGGCTTGTTTTAAATCGTAAAACGCGCCGTCTACTCCCCAGACTTTCGCGGCAAAGCGGGCAAGACGCGCGGTTAAAGCCGCTTCATTGTTTTCATTTATGTTAAATTTTAGCCATGCCGGGAAAATGATCGCGAGTCCCGCGCCGTGGGCGATGTCGAAAAGAGCGGACAATTCATGATCAAGAGCATGGCTTGCCCAGTCGCCGATTCTGCCTGTGTCAAGAAGTCCGTTATGCGCTAACGCTCCCGCCCACATGATTTCCGCTCTTGCGGCGTAGTCGTTCTCTCCTCCAGAGAAAATTTTCCGTCCGTTGCGGATAATTGTTCTTAACGCTCCTTCGCAAAGTTCGTCCGTCAGTTCGACATTAGGCTCTTTTGTAAAATACCTTTCCATGATGTGCGCCATCATGTCCGTTATTCCGCATGCGGTTTGATACGGCGGAAGAGAGTATGTCAGCTCGGGATTCATTATCGAAAATACCGGGCGGATGCATTGAAAATTGATCCCCCTTTTCCACGGGCCTTCTTCGTTTGTAATAACGGCGCTGATGCTCGATTCGCTGCCGGCGGCGGGAATTGTCACGATAGTTGCGACAGGAAGCGCTTTGTCAGCGGCTTTCTTCCTGTCAAAAAAATCCCACACATCGCCGTCATTGACAGCGCCGACAGCTATCGCTTTTGCCGAGTCGATCGCGGAGCCTCCGCCGACTGCGAGGATCATATCAAGTTTATCGCGCTTTGCAATTTCGATTCCTTCTCTTACAAGCGAAAGGCGCGGGTTAGGCTGTACGCCTGTCAGTTCAACCCAGCTTATACCCGATCCTTTAAGACTTTTCATTACCCTGTCGATTAGACCGCTTTTAACAGCGAAGCCGCCTGAGTGGTGTAAAAGGATTTTTTTTGCGTCGGGAAGCATTTTGGCGATTTCGCTTCCAACCTGATTTTCAGTTCCCCTGCCGAAAATTATTTTTGTTTTATTACAATATTCAAAATTCTGCATAGCTTTCTCCTGTCATCAATATAAAAATATATAATCAATTTTACATCAAAAATGATTTTTTGAACAGATAAATAGTACTGTACATTTTTGGTTTTTAATAATAATATTCAAAATATAGGCTCTGAATTATTTATACCGATAATTTCAAAGAGGTATTTATTGAAAACGAAGACTAAAAAAGAAAAAAGATTTACATTCGAACGCGGTATTCATCCAAACGAGCAGAAAGAAATTACAAGACACATGGCGATTAACACGCTTCTTCCCGCTCCCGGCAGTGAAATTATTTTTCCGCTTGTGATGCATCTTGGCGTTCCTTGTAAACCTCTTGTCGAAAAAGGGCAGAAGGTTCTTTTGGGTGAAAAAATCGGAGACAGCGAAGCGTTTATCTGCGCACCCATTCACTCAAGCGTATCGGGAATTGTTAAGGATATCCGCCCGCATCTGACAGTTGTGGGAACGATTGTCGATTCGATTATCGTTGAAAATGACGGAGAGCTTAAAGAACACGAAAGCATCAGAAAGCGCGACAGTTATGATGATCTTACAAAAGAAGAAATTGTTCACATAATCCGCGAAGCGGGAATCGTCGGTCTTGGCGGCGCCGGTTTTCCGACTCATGTAAAACTTTCTCCGCCGCCTGACAAAAAAATCGATACAGTGATCGTAAACGGCTGTGAGTGCGAACCTTATCTTACGACAGATAACAGAGTGATGCTCGAAGAATCGGATCGTCTCGTAACGGGTTTAAAAATAATATTAAAAGTGATACAAGGCGCGAGAGGCATTATCGCAGTTGAAGATAATAAACCTCATGCGATTGAATCGCTTAAAAAAAGCTGTGAAGGCGTTCCGGAAATTGATCTTATTGTTGTCGAAACAAAATATCCTCAAGGGTGCGAGAAGCAGCTTGTCACCGCGGTAACGGGAAGGGAAGTGCCGTCGGGGAAACTTCCGATGGACTCAGGATGCATTGTACAAAATGTCGATACCGTTATCGCGATACACCGCGCGATTTTCCGCGGGAGGCCTCTTATGCGGAAAGTTGTTACGCTCTCAGGCGGCGCGCTCAGAAACCCCGGAAATTATAAAGCGCGTATCGGCACTAAACTTGACGACCTTGTGGATCTCGCGGGAGGGTTCAAAGCAAACCCTGAAAAAATTGTAGTGGGCGGCCCGCTTATGGGAACCGCGATTTTTGATACTGATGTTCCGATTGTTAAAACAACTTCAGGCGTTTTATTTTTAACCGAAGAAGAAGCGCATATACCGCCTGAAAGAAACTGCATCAGATGCGGAAGCTGCGTGGAGCATTGCCCGACAGGATTGATACCGACAGAGTTAAACGCGGATATTTTAAAGGAAGACGGCGAGGCGTTCGTTAAGCACAACGGACTTGACTGCATTGAATGCGGTAGCTGTTCTTACATCTGCCCCGCGAAGCGCAGATTGTCACAAGCGATCCGCACAATCAGAAGGGTAGAGCTTGCCAAGCAGAGAAATAAAAAAAGTTAGGGAGAACGTTAGGTGAAAATAATTATAAACCAGATAATGACTGTTTCTTCTCCGCCGCATATTTACGGAACAGATACGATAGAAGCGAGAATGCGTGATGTGCTTATCGCTCTTACACCCGCATTGTTGATGGCTGTATACCATTACGGGAGGATCGCTTTTTATACAACGGCTGTAGCCGTTATTTCGGCTGTGTTAGCTGAATATCTGTTTCAGAAAATTGTGCACAAGGACGTTACGATAAACGATTACAGCGCAGTTATCACAGGAGTGCTTCTAGCGTTCAATCTGCCTCCCGATGTTCCGTTCTGGATTCCTGTTATCGGAAGTTTTTTCGCGATTGTAGTTGTAAAGCAGCTTTTCGGCGGATTGGGATCAAACTTTTTGAATCCGGCGTTAGCTGCAAGGGCGCTTCTCCTTGCTTCATTTCCTGTTTACATGACAAGCTGGACATTCGCACCAGACGCTGTGACAAGCGCGACGTACCTGGCGGTAGTAAAGGCGAACCCGGCATTTACGCCTGAATTCTCCGATTATATGGCGCTTCTTTTCGGGAAAGTCGGCGGCTGCATCGGGGAAACAAGCGCTGTCGCTCTTTTAATCGGAGGCGTGTATCTTCTTGTTAAAAAAATTATTAACTGGAGAATACCTGTTTTTTACATCGGAAGTTTCACGTTTTTCGCGTTTATTTTCGGCAGAACGGGCTTTTTTCAATGGCAAAACCTTCCGTTTGAGATTTTAAACGGAGGCCTTATAATGGGCGCGTTTTTCATGGCGACCGATTACGCGACAAGCCCCATTACACCTAACGGAAAAATCGTTATGGGAATAGGCTGCGGATTTCTTACTGCCTTTATAAGGTTTTTCGGCGGTTATCCCGAAGGCGTCAGTTACTCGATCATCATCATGAATCTTTTTGTGCCTCTGATTGACAAGTACATAAGGCCGCGGCTGTACGGCGGCGAAAAGAAAAGGAGGAAGGCATGAAATATATTCTCAAACCGGCAATCACCCTTTTTATTACCGCCGCTGTCACTGTCGCCGCTCTCAGTTATGTTTACACTCTGACTCTTGAGCCGATAGACAAGCAGAAACGCCGAACTCAGGAAGCGGCGATGAAGGATGTTCTTCCGCAGGCTTCGAACTATCATGAAATACATACTGATATATCAGGTAACATCACCGCGATTTTTGAAGGTATCAGCGGAAGCGCTCTGACAGGTTATGTAATTCAACTTTCTCCCGAAGGGTACTCAGGCAGCATCGACATGATGGTAGGAATATCGATAAGAGAAGAAAAAATTACAGGTATGCGGGTGTTACGCCACACTGAGACGCCCGGGTTAGGCGCAAACGCTGTTAAAGAAAATTTCTACAGGCGTTACGACAACAAACCTGCATCCTCGTTAACAGTTGTAAGAACATCTCCCGGCGAAAATGAAATCCAGGCGATCACAAGTTCGACAATCACGACAAGAGCTATAACAAACGCTGTTAACGAAGCAGTAAAGTGGTATCAGGATCATGTAGTGAGGGAACGATGAAATATTTCCAATTAATCAAAGACGGTATTTTTCAGAAGAACCCGGTGTTCGTGCAGGTTCTGGCGTTATGCCCGCTTCTTGCCGTAACAACATCCGCTGTTAACGCTGTCACGATGGGGCTTGCTACAACGGCCGTCATGATCTGCGCGAGCGCGGCGATTTCGTTTTTAAGAAAAATTATTCCAAGCGAGATACGAATCGCCGCCGCCGTAATTATAGTCGCGGGTTTTGTAACTGTTCTACAGTTCATGCTCGACGCGTACGCGCCTCCCGACATCAACGAAGCTCTTGGCATTTATATCCCACTTATTGTCGTAAACTGTATTCTCTTCGCGAGGGTAGAATCATTCGCGTCTAAAAATAATATTTTCGCTTCCGCTGTTGACGCGCTCGGCATGGGGCTTGGATTTACATTGGGGCTTTTTGTTGTAGGCGTGGTACGCGAATTTTTAGGAAGCGGATCGATTTTTGGCTATGAACTTTTACACGATCAAAACGCGTATATGCTTATCATGGTTATGCCGCCAGGCGCGTTTTTTACACTTGGAGTTATCATTATGATCAGAAAATACATGCAGATGCAAAGATTGAATAAAAGAATAGGCGGTAAAAAATGAATATATTTTTAATTTTAATCGGCGCGGTTTTCATTAACAATTATGTCCTTGTCCAGTTTTTGGGTATGTGTCCGTTCCTCGGCGTTTCTAAAAAAACAGAAACCGCTTTGGGTATGGGTTTTTCTGTTATGTTTGTAATGACAATAGCATCGATCATTACATTTTTATTTTATGAGTATATTCTTGTGCCGCTTAACATCACATATCTTCGCACAGTAGTATTTATTTTGATAATCGCTTCTATTGTACAGTTTGTCGAAGTGTTTATGAAAAAAATGTTTAAAAGTCTTTATGCTATGCTCGGTGTGTATCTTCCTCTTATCACAGTAAACTGCGCGATATTCGGCGTAACGCTCATCAATATAAAAAATGAGTTTACACTTTTAGGATCGATTGTAAACAGCATCGGAGCAGGCGCAGGTTTCACACTCGCGATATTTTTATTCGCAGGGATCCGCGAAAAGTACGAAGCGAACACCGATGTCCCCGAATTGTTCCGCGGCTTTCCTCTCGCGCTTTTTTCCGCGGGCCTTATGAGCATAGCGTTCATGGGTTTTATAGGTTTGATATAGGAGGCGGGTATGTTTGAAAGCATTTTATATCCAATTATAAGCGTCGGGGGATTGGCGTTATTATTCGGAGTGATACTCGGTTTTTCCGCTAAAAAATTCGCCGTCGAATCCGATCCAAAAGTTGACAGGATCATCAACGTACTGCCGGGCGCGAACTGCGGCGGATGCGGTTATCCGGGCTGCACAGTTTTCGCCGAGCGCGTTGTTCAGGGCGTGGCAAGTTACCGCGGCTGTCCGCCGGGAGGTCCTTCCGCCGCCGCCGAAATCGCGAAGCAGATGGGAGTTGACGCGGCTCCCGCAAGCCGCAAGGTCGCTTTTATTATGTGCAACGGATCGAACGATAACATTAAAAGAAATTATATTTACGACGGACCGAAAAGCTGCGTCTCCGCGTCACAGCTAGCAACAGGCGGAAACAAAACATGCGCGTATAGCTGCATCGGTCTTGAAAGTTGCAAGAACGCGTGCCCGTTCGGCGCGATTAAAATGGTTGACAGCATCGCCGTTGTGATCCCTGAAAAATGCAGCGCCTGCGGAAAATGCGTTAATGTATGCCCTAAAAAATTGATCGAGATAATACCCGAAAAAAACGCTGTGCGTGTTTTATGCAACTCAAGGGACAAGGCGAGAGCGGTAAAGGAAAGCTGCCGCGCCGGATGCATTGGCTGCACCCTCTGTCAAAAAATTTGCAAAGAAGGCGCAATCACAGTGTCAGATAACATCGCGCACATTGATTATGATAAATGCACATTATGTATGGAGTGCATAAACAAGTGCCCTTCAAAAGCGATTAAGTTGTTCAGATAGCTGATAGTTTTTTTTGATTAACGAATAAATCCGGCTACTCGTCCTCGGGAACGATCTCTTCGCTCTTTTTAATTGTTGCGGCGTAGATACTGTTGATTAAACCGAGTATGGCAGAGATTGTAAAAAGCGTTTCTATTCCGGCGATTTTCCAGATCCAGCCGCCTAATAATGCGATAACAACGCTGAAAACGTGATTAACTGAAATGCCCGTAGACAGTGTCGCCGTAATTTCTTCGCGGTTTTTAGAAATGCGCTGGACATAGACGTTATTCGCCATGCTCGCGATTGAGATGATCTGATCAAGGATAAAATTTATGCAGACAACGATAAACGCGACGCCGGGCGTAAACAGCCTGTGCGAAAAACCGTACATCAGGCATACAACGATTAAAATTAAAGTGTCGCCTACCATAACAGCTTTGTAGCCGACTTTGTCGATCAACTTGCCGATTAATGGACTGCACAGCATGACAAAGACAGCGCATATCGCGAAGAGTATCGACATGATGGAAGGGTCTGCTCCGTATTGAAGGATCAGTACATACGGCGCGAAGGTGAGAAAGATCTGTTTGCGCGATCCGTAAAAGACTTCCAGTATGTAATATTTGTTGAATTTTTTCGCGAAGTAAAAACGCTGTCTCGGCGCTTTCAAAGTTGTTTCTTTTAACGCCGCGGAAACCATCACCGCCGCTATCATTAACGCGGTCGCTATACCGAATACGATTCTGTATCCTGTCATGTCGGTTCTTGTGTATCCCATTCTCCCGAGAAAATAGAAAACAGCCGTTACGATAAGAAAGCCCGCGATATTTCCAAGCTGGTTTATCGATGTAGTTATTCCGAGGGACGCTCCAGCTTTTTCGCGTTTTGCGAGTTCCATCGCGATTGTGCTGCGAACCGGCATGATGATGTGTTCACCTGTGCTGAAAACTACCATAAAAAAAACTACAAAAACTTTTATCATCAGAGTTTCGATCGAGCTTGTTACAAGAAGACCTGCAAGTCCTGCCGCCATAAGAGCGACGCCGACTTTAAATACTTTACTGTCCGCGAATCTGTACATTAAAGCGAGTATGAATACCAAAAGCAATCCCGGCAGTTCCCTGAAAAATTCCACGATGCCGCGTTCAAAAGGTTCGATGTTAATTATCTCGGCGAGGTAGTTGTCCTGTATTCCGCGTTTAAGCCCGAAAGCAATCCCGAATAAAACGAGTACGCTTAAAAAACGTCCGATTTTTTCTTCAGGCCGGTAAATAACGTCAAGAAATCGCGGCCGGTTTCGTCTCTCAATGTTGTCGATCATTTATTTTCCTTTTACAGCAAGATAGCATAAAAATGAAAAATATTCCAGCGATATATTCTAAAGAATTTTAATCTTATCTAATATTAGTTTAGCCGTTTTAGCGTGATCGTCATCGGCTTCTATCCAGTTTACATCGGGGAGACCAGCGAAAAATGTTATCTGTCTTTTCGCGTAACGTCTGCTGTTTTGCGCGGCAAGAGCTTTAACTCCCTCGATATCTTTTGAGAGCTTCCATTTTTTTCCGGCGGATAATTTTTCCTCGTCGTCTTCTTTAATAAAAAATTCCCTGTAACCGATGGCGCGTAAACCGGGATCATCGGGGGTATAACCGGCATCAAACAAGGAACGAACTTCGTCTGGAAGTCCAAGATTGAACATATCATCGCAGCGTTGATTTATCCGTCTGTAAAGTTCTTCTCTTGGGCGCGACAGCCCGATGATGATAAAATTAAACCCGGAGCGTTTAACGTTCGAGTTTACTTCAAACGAGGAGAGCGGCTTACCGCTTGATCGGTACACTTCAAGCGCGCGTAACATACGGTACTCATCATTAATGTGAATTCTTCCGGCGCTGACCAGATCGCAAAGCGCAAGTTCTTCCATTAGAGCGGCAGATCCTTTCTCAGCAAGTTCCTGTTTTAGCTGTCCGCGTACCGCCGCGCCGCAGGAAGGCGCTTCGCTTAAACCTAAAATAAAATTTTTTAAATAGAAACCTGTTCCGCCTGAAACAACAGGCAGCTTTCCGCGAGAAGCGGTTTCAACGCAAGTCTTATCGGCGAGGCGCACGAAATCCCCCGCGTTAAATTGTTCGTTAGGATCGCGGATGTCAATTAAGTGGTGGGGAAGGCGGCGTCTTTCATCAGCCGAAGGCTTAGCTGTGCCGATGTCCATACCGCGGTAGACCTGCATTGAATCTGCGGAAATGACCTCGGCTTGAAGCTTACCGGGGGAGTTAAAAAGTTCAAGGAGAAGGCGCGTTTTCCCGGAGGCTGTCGGCCCGAAGAGGACTAAAACCGTAACGGGAGAGGCTTCCAAAGGTAATTTTCGGTTTTTTTATTCAGCTTCCAGGCGGAACTGGACTTCCTGCGTAAAAACCTGAAGCGCGGCAAGGGCGACCATTTTTCCGTCCCAGTCTTCCTTTTCTTCTTTTTCGAGCACCGAGGAGAGCTGGTACGCTCTGCGTGAAGCGGCGGTGGTGACTTCGTACATGTTGTCGCTGTATTCGATAAGGTCTTTTAATGGAAATATCATAGGGGGATTGTAGTGGAAATAACAAAATATGTCAATGTCACATTCACCGCAGCCGGCAGGCAAGCGATCCGGCAAAACCTTTGCTGAGAATTCGCTTCGGAGCCCTCTTTGAGGTCTCCTACGCGAGGAACCGCAAAAATGGCTTTACCGGATCGCTTGCCTGCCGGCTGCGGTGAATGGGTTATTTGACTTGATTTCTGTTATGTGGTATATTTATGGTATGAGGTGATTGTAGAACGCAATCACGTTAATCAAAAGAAAGTTCGATTGGTGATGTGATTGTAGGGCGCAATCACGTTAATCTAAAAAAAGCCTTATTTAATACCCCCGGTTGGGGGTATTTTTATGGGATCACAAATGAATTTTCATCGTCTAAGCGCAGAATTTTATACCCAGTATGGAAATTTAAAAGAGATCCTCACAAAAGAAGAAAGACCTTATTATGTACTGCTTCTGGACATAGACGGACTTACTTACGCCATTCCGCTTCGATCTCATATAACCCACCAATTTTGTTTTATTGCCGATAAATCTAAAGAATATGCAAGCGGCCTGGATTATTCAAAAGCAGTTATTATTACAGATTCGGTAAAATATATTGATCCCGCTCCGGTAACAATCCGTCAACATGAATATAATGTTTTAAAACAACATGAACATCTTATTAAGAGACGGTTTTTTTCATACGTCAAATCATATAAAAAGGAAATTAAACGCATAAATACAAATCCTTCGATTCCTTTGTCTACACGGTGTCAATACTCTGTATTGAAATATTTCCATAAGGAACTAGGGCTCCTGTAATATATTTTCACACATACTGCGAAACAAGTTTAATAATTGTGTCCCGCTTGACATGATAGCGTTTTATGCTATCAATAGGAGTTAAACCATGAAAGCAATGAAGTATAAAGGTTATGCAGCTCGTATTGAATACAGCGATGAGGATAAATGTTTTGTTGGGCATATTGCCGGAATTCGCGATATTGTTGGTTTCCATGGAGACAGTGTAATATCATTATCCGCCGCGTTTAAAGATGCTGTCGATGATTATTTGGAGACGTGTAAGCATGAGAAAATATCACCTCAGCATCCTTATTCCGGTAAAGTAATGTTCCGAATCCCGCCGGAATTGCATGCCGAAATTGCTATGAAAGCCGAAGCGCAGGGAAAATCCTTGAACCAGTGGGCTGCGGAGGCTCTGACTCTAGCTATATAGTTCGTAAAAGTTATTTTGATAAATTGAAATTAATATTTTCACACATACTGCGAAACTAGTTTGATTATCGTGTCCCTCGCTTTTTGGCGATCTGTGTCGCGGGGTTCGAATAGTACCGCTGGATTGATGTCGAGGACTCTGCAGATGTTTAATATTGCTTGTAATGTCGGCGTTCTTTTTCCGGTTTCAATATAATTCACTTGATTTTGAGATAAACCGGCGCTAAATGATAGATTTAACTGCGAAATTCCTTGTTTCTCCCGTTCCTGTCTTAATCGAAGTATAATTTGGTTTATTTGGGCGGCTATTTCCTCTTCATATTCAAAAGAGTCTTTTTTTACCATATGTGGTGATTAATACCACCTTTTTGTGTTGACAAATACACCTATATTGGTGTATTAATATACCACATTAGGGATATGATTATTACTTTTAATGTGAAAGGAGAGCGACCAATATGAATAAAATTTTAATTATTACTATTATATTTAATTTATTTAGTGGAATTTTATATATTCATGCGCAGGATATGATTATTCTGAGAGATGGAAGCATAATCGAGGCGAAAGTCACTGAATTATCTAGTTCGGAAATTAGGTATCTTCGTTTTAATCATTTAGACGGGCCCGTTATTGTCATTCCCAGAAATAATGTTCTTTCTATAAGATATGAAAACGGTAATGTGGAAATTATTAGTTCTGTCCCCTCGGTTAGTCAGGAAAATGTTCAAGCTGATCTGCAAACTGATAGACAGCCTCCCGCCAGGCCGGAAACGCCTTCCTTCGCGTCCGCGGCTGTGCCGGCTATCCCCGTGCTTGGCGAAGCAAATTTATTACAACAGGCGTTGAACAGATTACCTGCCGTGGCGGTAGCGGGGAACAACTTGAATTTTACATTCGGCGGCGATGTGTGGATTGCCATGCTTAATGGAAGGAATTTTTTAGCCGGCGCAATTACAATGGAAGAAACTGATGAGGGTGTAATGTTGTCGCTGAGTCAAACCCATGTCTATCCGCCGAGAAACATACCGGGTATAAATTGGATTAGAACGCCGGGTCCTGTCATTAATCTTGAATATAAAATTGGCCCGCCTGCCTCCCTTAGTTTTGTTTCCCGCTCAAGAGATTCAAATGAAAGAGAACCCGGCAGAGATGACCGGCATGCTCAACAGAACGTAAGCCAAGATAATTCCAATACGGGATATTCCGTTGGTTTTAAATTCTCAATGGGAGCAATTTTTGGTATTTCATCATTTGAAGCGACAGATGTCATTAGAGGATCTGAAAGCGCGGCATTCTTTGAAATAATGCCATTAATAAATTTTAGGTTTTTATTTTCTTCAAGTAATAATTTTTTTTATGGCTTTGGTTTTGAAATAGCTTTCACTCCGGTATTACTCAGTATAACAAATGATACTCTCGGTATGCCTATGGATGGAATATTAGCTCCATATGGAATTATCGGAGGTAATTATTTTCATCTTCATTTCGGTTATGATTTTACTTATGGCGGATTTTATATTTCTCCTGTATATATGGTTAACAATCATTTTTTAATCGGTGTACATTTAGTGGTTCTGGCGAGTACCAGTAATATCAGTATTGCGTCATCTACGCTTTCAGATAATCAACGATTAAATAACTTTAAATTAAATAACTATAAAATTGGTGTTTCACTGCAATATGTTTTTTAAAACAACGCGGAAGACACGTTGTTCTTGTAAATTGTTGGTTCGTTGTAGTAACGGCATACAATAATCATCTTTCAATTGGTCTTGATAAAATGGTATCAAAATGCGATTATCACTGCCTGATCAAAAAATCAAAGCCAAACGAAGATGACTGCGTTTTTGTATGCAATGAAATAATCGCGAGGCTTTAAATCGTCTCCTTCAGATCCTCCGCGCCTTCAATGAGCGCGCCGAAACCGAAATCGAAGCTGCCGGATTTGATTGACAATATGCTTTTATTAAGATAAGTTATACCTAGTTATTATAATGGAGATTTATAATGTTTTCTGAGAAAATGGATAGATATCAAGTATCTTACGGGAATCAGGATATATTTGATGATGAAGACAGAAAATACTGGAAAACCGCGTCGGCAAAAGAGAAATTCCAAACAATAACATATTTAAGAGAGTGTTTTTATGGGAAAGAAGCAACTACAGGACATATCCTGGATGCCGGAAGACTTCAAGGATTTTATTCAATGTCTAAACTCAAATAAAGTTAAATATCTACTGGTTGGCGAATGGGCAGTTGGTCTATTATAGATTAATCGTTTAGTTATATTCCTTTAAATCGTCTCCTTCAGATCCTCCGCGCCTTCAATGAGCGCGCCGAAGCCGAAATCGAAGCTGCCGGATTTGATTTCATTGGTAAGTGTTTTTACTTCTTCGGGTGGTTTTTCCGCGGCGGCTTTTTCCTGTTCAATGGCGTCTTCTTTTGCGTGCAGCTCGGCGATTTTTATTGCTTGACGCGCTTGTTCCGCCAGTACCGCGTCACGGCTCTTTCCGGAGCCGCCTTGTTGAAACTGCTTTCTTTGCTCATCGGTAAACTTTACCACTGGCGCGAAATTTCGGGACGCTTTTTCCATCGGTTTTTGTTTAAGGACGAATTTGCTTGTGTCTACGTCCGGGACGGATTGGTCTTTTTTATCGTGTTTATCGCTCTGCAAATGTAGTAATTCGTCGACCGATAATATCTTTCTGTCATCTTTTTTCATAACCCGCTTATTATAACTTTATTTTTCGTAAAAAGCAAATTTTTTGTTGTTTCAATGCGCGGTTTTGGGGTAATGTCAGCTAATCAACGTATTTCAATAGAAGGTCAAGCATTTTCCGATCTAGTTTATAACCGTTGAAATTCTCATAGTCAACGTCAGCTCTTCCGCTGTTCAATATCCCGAAAGAACCGGTCAGATTCCAGAGCGCCCAGCCTAGATCCAGTTCCTTAAAGATTTCAAGGCAGTTTTCCATCCATCTTAGAACAACATCGTGAGGAGTTTTGTTAAACGCTCCCCATTCGCCTATCATTGCCGCTCCGCCGTTTTTTAAAAAATCCTTCCACTGTTTAAAGTGTTTTTCATAAAGCGATTGTTTATTAAAGCCTTCAGCTTCCTTCGGCCAATCCGGAAGCGGATAATCCTGCGCTCCGTTTACCCATCCGGCTTTGTAATGAGTAAGAGTGAAAGGCTGATAGCCTCTTCCCGCGAGCGGAATACCGAAGCCTTTGATTGTATCAGAGGGTATTGTTCCCCATTCAAGTCCGTCCGCTATTATAAGGCGTTTGCGATCGTTATCCCAAACAGCGTCAGATGCTTTTTTAACCACCGCGGCGTATGACGCTTCGTCAATGTTCGCGGGTTCATTTATCAAATTGAAGCTTAAGTATTCGTTTGGAACATTTTTATACCGTGCGGCAAAGTACGCCCAAAGACGGGCGAACGCTTCCTGTGGTTCTTTGTCCTTCCAAAGATTTGCAATTTCGGGTGGATTTGCGACTGTATATCCGGGAGCTCTGTGAAGATTCAGATTGATATGAATATTATATTTGATTCCGTATTCAACCGCCTTGTCCAGCCGGGACATTGCGCTTTCGTCAATATCATCCCAATTGTTATTTTTTATCAGGAATCTGTAATCCGTAGGGATTCTCGCGAAATTAAAACCCCATTCATTGATCATTTTAAATTCCGCTTCGCTGAAAGTCCCCTGTTTATCGCTTCCTTTATAAAAGAAATCTAATAAATTAAAACCTTTCCATGACGAAGGGAGTTTCTCTGCCGACGGCGCCGGCAGAGTTGTTTCTTTTTCTGTAAAATTATAAATAGTCAGATTTTAACTACTTTTTTGCCGCTCTTCCGGCGCGTTTTGCTTTTGATCTTTTTGTTTTTGCCGTTTTTCCCTTTGCTTTGCTTCCTCTTGCCCCTTTTGCGCCGGGTACCTTAGCGGCTTTTTTGCGTTTTTCGGCTAACGTCGTGGTTTTATTTTTCCCCGGTTTAGCTCCTTTTGATGCTTTAGGTATGCTTTTTATAATGGAAGTAAACTTTTTATCTGACGATAACTCGTCAATTTCCGATGCTGATTGAATATCAAGCCAGTATTTGGGTGAATTGCCGAAATATTGGCTTAAACGCAGCGCCATGTGGACAGTAATTCTTGCTTTTCCTTTTAAAATATTTGTTACAGATTGATACGCAACCTTAATTGATTTTGAAAGAGAAAATGGATTGATTTGGTATTCGTCAATATACGATTGAAGAACTGCACCCGGGGTCTGTGATTTTGGCATATTTGCCTCCTTAAAATTTATAATGATAAAATTATAACAAATTATTTTAAATAGTGCAAGAGCTTTATAATAAAAAAATTTATATATATATTGATATTATCTTACTTTAACGGTGATTTATTTTGAATAGTACAATAAATCAAAATAAAAGTACAATATTCTGTCAATTTATGGGCTGAATTTTATAAAAATGCGTAAAAATGTTTATTATATTTTGTTTGTGGATGTATAATCCGCTTGGAGGAATTAAATGGAATATAATAAATCTTCGGATTGCAGGGATGAAAAAGCCAAAAAAGCGTTAATGGTTATTGATATGCAGGTGGATTTTACGGAAGAGAACGGAAAATTCCCTGTAGAGAAATGTCAAATAAATAATCTGATACCGGCGGTCAATGATCTGATCGACGAATTCGATCAAAATAACAATGAGATAATTTATGTTTGGAATATTTTTAAAAAAGAAGATGAAACTAATCAATACAGAAATTACTCAGGAATTGAGGGAACAGACGGCGTTAAAATAAATCCCAAGATTAAAGTTATCAGCAAAAATATTTTTGAAAAATTCGCTCCCAGCGCATTCTCAAATGAAACGCTTCAAATCTTTTTGGATAAAAATGAAATAACCGAATTATTCATATGCGGCGTAATGGCTGAATGTTGCGTATTAAGAACGGCTCTGGATGCGGTAAGCAGAAATTTCAAGGTGAATTACATATCAAAAGCGGTGGGCGCGTTGAATCTAAACAAAATTGATGAAATCATTACAAAACTAAAAAATAACGGCGTTAATATTATTTAAATTAGTGTTAAATATCTCAAAATACAGTGTTATAAATATTTTTTGATTTAAACAGCATATGGCGTTATAATGTACAGATAGCGGTTGCTTTTACGGTAAACGCGGTTAATTATAGAGGTTTCATAATGTTTAAAATCGGAAAAATATTTAAAAGGATTATAATCGGCGTAGTCTGTTTTATATTGCTTGTTTTTACTGCCTTGCTTGCCGCTCCTGTACTTTTCAAACCGCAATTAATGGAACTTGCCAAAAATGAATTAAACAAGATGCTGCTGGCAAAGGTTGAGTTCACGGATTTAAAACTATCGTTCATTCGTAATTTTCCAAACGCGTATATCGCTCTTGAAGGATTGGAAGTAACGGGCATAAACAGCTTTGAAGGTGAACTGCTTGCCGCGTTTGACAGTTTCAACGTAACAGTGGATTTAATGAGCGTGATTAAAATGGATAATATAGAAGTTAAATCCATATTGCTTGACCGCCCCCGCCTTAACGGGCACATTCTTGAAGACGGACGCGCAAACTGGGATATCGTGAAACCATCCGCGGAACTGAAGGAAGAGATTAAAGAAGAAATAGCCGACGGGGCTGAGGAAAAAGAACCGTCCGATCCGTTTAAATTTAAAGTCGGATTAAACAAGCTGGAAATCCGCAATATGACAGCCGCCTTTCTTGACGAAAAAAATAAAATGAGAGCGGAAGCGGGAACGCTTAATTTCGTTCTGCGCGGCGATATGAGAAAAGAAAATGTTGATTTGAATATGGAGCTGGCGGTTCAGGGAATTCATTTCTGGATGGACGGAATTCATTTAGCGAATAACGCCGCCGCGGGATTTGTTTCTCAAGTTGCCGCCGATTTAAAAAATCTGCGTTTTGTGATTAAAGACAACAGATTTAATCTTAATGATATCGTATTAAAACTTGACGGCTCCGTGGAATTGGCAGGGAGCGATATTAATGCCGACATTACATTCGCGACAGAAAGAACCGATTTTAAAAGTTTGTTATCGCTTGTTCCGGCAATTTACATGAATGATTTTAAAGATGTAAGAACAACAGGGAGCCTTGCGTTAAGCGGCGATATAAAGGGGACATACAATCAAAATACCATGCCGAACGCCAATGTAAATTTATCTGTTAATAACGCGGCATTCAGCTACCCCGATCTTCCCAAGTCGGTCGAAAAAATTAACATTGCATTAAGAGCGCATTATGACGGAGCAGTGTTCGACAGGACAACAGCGGATGTTGACAGGTTCAGTTTTGAAATTGCGGGTAACCCGTTTAATGCGGAGGTTCACGCAAGAACGCCGGAAAGCGATCTGTATATTTCCGCGCGGTTCGCCGGAAGAATTGATTTTGACTCCATAATTGATATTATTCCTTTGGATGATTTAACGTTAAACGGTCTGCTTGAATGTGATTTTAATATTGCCGGAAAACTTTCCATGCTTAAGAACGAGCAATACGAAGATTTTCAAGCGGAAGGAAATTTACATTTAAGCAGATTTTATTTTCAAAACGCGTCTTTTCCGCAGGGAGCCCGCATCACAAGCACAAATCTAAATTTTACTCCGCGGTATGTTCAGCTTGTTAATCTTGATGCCATAACAGGCTCCACGGATATTTCGCTGAGCGGTTCACTGGAAAATTTTATTCCATTTGTGCTAAAAGATGAAACTGTAAAGGGAACGCTTTCGCTGAGATCTAATACAATTAATCTTAACGAATTTATGAGCGGCGGATCGAAAGAAGAAACGGCAGAAACTCCTCAGGAAGAATCATCGCCGTTAGGCGTTATAGAAGTGCCGAAAAATATTGATTTTGCTCTGACCGTAAATATCGGAAACATTATTTTTGACAAACTGGCGATTACTAATACGGCGGGCGCTGTTACGGTGAGAGACGGCAAACTTGTTATGCAAAATCTTGGAATGAATCTGCTTGAAGGAAGCATGGTTTTAAACGGCGAGTATAATACACAGGATATAACTGTTCCTATTATTGACTTCAGCATGAATATAAACCGGTTTAATATTACTTCCGCAATCTCGTCATTCTCGATACTGGAAAGAATTCTGCCTAATCCGCAAAATTATGCCGGCAGAGTGTCAGCTAACTTAACTTTAAACAGTGCGCTTGACGAACATATGTCGCCTGTTTTAAACAGTATAAATTCAAGAGGGCGGCTGCAAACGCAGAATTTGCAGATACGCAATTCGCCGCTTTTTGGAACCGTCGCGGATCTTTTAAAAAATGAAAGCTGGCGCACGCCTTCGCTTGCCAATACCAATATCGGGTTTGAAATAAAAGACGGGCGGCTTTATATAAATGATCCGATAGTGTTTGATATGCAGCCTGTCAGAATGGAGATTATCGGGGATCAGGGACTTGATATGACGTTAAACTACAGAGTTAACGCCTCGGCGCCGGTTTCTGTTATCGGCTCCGGCGCGACTGATCTTTTAAGCAGAATACCCGGAGGTTCCAGAGTAAATGAAATCAGATTGACAGGACGTATTCAAGGGACTGCAACCAATCCTGATATAAGCCTCGGTCTTTCAGACATGGCAAGTTCGGTTACCGAAGCTGTAAGGGAACAGGTTGTGGAAGCTGTGACCCAGAGGGTAGAAGAAGTCAGAACTCAGGTTAATGAAGAAATTAACCGCCAGATAGATCAGATAATGGCGGAAGCCGCCAGACAGGCGGACAATGTCCGCAGTACCGCGAGGCAGGCGGCCGGCAGAGTGCGGAGTGAAGCTAACGCGTTAGCGGAAAGAGGGATCAATGAAGCCGCGAGAGTGTCAAATCCCCTCGCAAGGGTAGCGGCTCAGGCGGCCGCGCGTGAAGCCGCGGTCACAATACGCAGCGAAGGTGAAACAAACGCAAGAAGGCTTGAACAGGAAGCTGACACGCAGGCGGCCGCAATTCTTGCTGCGGCACAAAGAAGAGCGGATGAATTGCGGCGGAATTAATTTTTCCGGTTTATGCCGTTAGGTGTAACTACGCGTTTTTAAAAAATGTTTCTTCCAGCCACGCCGCAAGACCTTCTTCGGTGTGAGGTCCGTAGATCAAATCCGCTTCTTCGCGGATTTTTTCTCTGGCGTTTTTGGGAGCGCACGCGAAACCTGCTACCGAAAACATCGGCAGATCGTTTTCTTCGTCTCCGAACGCTATTACTTCTTCCGGTTTTAATCCCCTGTGTTCCATCGCGATCCTTAAACCTTCGCCCTTGGAAACGCCTGTGTTAATCACTTCTAAAAACGTCGGATAACTTCGCATAACGGTAATTTTTTCGCCGAAACGATCTTTCATTTTTTTCCGCACCTCGTCGTGAAGCGAAGGATCGGCTATGAACATTCCTTTTATGCATCCGTCAATCGGAAATGACTCGATATTTTTTAAATCTTTTACAACCGGAGTTATGCCCGTGTGCTTTTTGTAATATTCGGCTTCTTCTCCGTATTTTTCTATTAACAACGCTTCCCACTTTTGCTTCGGATCAAACTGCCCGGTGTCAGGTGAAATCCCTGCCGGCAGATAAATCTGATAATGTATTCCCATCTCACGCGCGAGAGCGGCTCCGTAACCGGCTGTTTCAAGGCTGATCAAATTTGTGTGTAAAATTTTTCCGGACGGAACATCCGCGACCTCCGCGCCGTTGAAGAACACCATCGGCCCTTCAGCTCCGATCGCGCTGCGGTATTTTTCCGAAGATTCAATCGCTCTTCCTGTGGAAATAATCACCTGCATTCCGCCTGAGATAAGTTTTACAAGAGTGTCGCGCGTGCGGCTGCCGAGTATTCCGTCGGGAAGCAGCGTTGTCCCGTCAAGATCGATCGCAATGGCTTTAATGTTCTTTACATCGAATTTTCTGCTCATTATTTGAGTATAATGACGATAAAAAGACTAATCAATACAGGTTTTTTTCGAGCGTGAACAGTATTATTCATATTATTTGCCTTTAGGTGAAATTTATATTAAAATTAGGATAACATAGAATATTAATCAAAGGCGATTTTTAATGGCGGGTAATAGCCTCATTGACAAATTAAATACGGAAGATCAGTATCGGCTTTTCCACGCAATGAACGCGGCCGCGCGGATTTTGCTTGCGTCGATGGAAGAAGAAACTTTTGAAGCATCTGTCCTTGAAGGCATGAGTATTATCGCCCATTGTTTTGATTTTGACCGCGGTTATATCTGGCAAAATGAAGTAAGAAACGGCGCTCTTCATTACGCGATGCGTTTTGAATGGCAGAATGATACAGGCCGGAGAACTAATCCTGTAGAAAATTATGCAGTCTATCCGTACACCGATGTTCCGACATGGGAATTAAAATTTCTCCACGGTGAATGTGTAAACGGTCCTTTAAATGATTTAACGCAGGCAGAAAAGGAACGGCTGCTGGTTCACGGCATGAAATCAGTTTACGCGACTCCCGTATACATGGAAGATTCTTTCTGGGGTTATATCAGTTTTGATGATTGCCGCAACGAACGCATTCTTTCCGCGGAAGAGATCAGCGTTCTTCGTTCTGTCAGTTTAATGATAGTAAACGCGATAAACAGGAATGAGCAGCTCGTTAAATACCGCGAAGAATACAAACAGCGGGACAATCTTCTTGATATTGTTAATAAAGCCGCCGCCATTTTGCTTCAGGTTGAAGTTGATGAATTTGAGAGCGCTCTTTTAGACTGCATGGGTATGATGGGCGATGCTGTCAGTGTAGATCGCGTTTATATTTGGCGGAACCATCTTATTAACGACAAGCTGTACGCTACGCAGCTTTTTGAATGGTCGGAAGGCGCGGAACCTCAGCAGGACAGCGAGTATACGATTGGAATTCCATACGCAGAGAATATGCCCGGCTGGGAAGAAACATTGTCAAACGGCGAGTGCATAAACAGTTTGATACGCGAAATGGATCCTCATGCGCAGGCGCAGCTTGCTCCGCAGGGGATTATTTCAATTCTTGTGGTTCCTGTTTTTTTACGCGATCAATTCTGGGGGTTTGTCGGTTTTGATGATTGTCATAATGAAAGAATATTTACAGAAAACGAAAAAACAATTTTACGTTCAGGAAGTCTTTTAATCGCGCACGCGCTTCTTAGAAATGATCTGACGCTTGGAATGCGTACAGCCGCCGTTGAACTCGCGGACGCGCTTAAAAACGCGCAGACAGCAAGCCGCGCAAAGAGTGATTTTCTTTCCAACATGAGCCACGAGATGCGCACTCCAATGAACGCGATCATCGGCATGACGCAAATCGGCAAGTCCGCCGCGAATATGGAAAGAAAAGATTACGCGTTTGAAAAAATACAAGGCGCGTCAAACCATCTGTTAGGTGTCATTAATGATGTTCTTGATATGTCAAAGATCGAAGCCGGAAAATTTGAGCTTGCGATAACCGGTTTTGATTTTGAAAAAATGCTGCAAAAGGTAATTAATGTAACAGGTTTTCGCATAGATGAGAAGAAACAGCAGTTTCATCTTTATGTAGATCCCGCTATTCCTTCGTTTTTGTCAGGCGACGATCAGCGTTTGATTCAGGTGATCACGAATCTTCTTACTAACGCGGTAAAGTTCACGCCGGAATATGGTTCAATATGGCTCAGCGCGTATTTAATTAACGATACCGACGGAACCTGTAATATCAGAATCGAAGTAAAAGATACCGGCATCGGAATAAGCCGCGAAAATCAGAAGCGGCTTTTTTCGCCCTTTGAGCAGGAAGAGACAAACACGTCGCGCAAGTTTGGCGGCACAGGGCTGGGTCTTGCCATCTGCAAACGGATTGTGGAGTTGATGAACGGAAAAATATCAGTTGAATCCGATCACGGCAAGGGCGCTCTTTTTATTTTCACATTTCAGGCAAACCGCGTTGATTCAATCGGCGACGATACCATTGAAGTATTACCCGGAGCGGATGAAAGAAAACAAGAAGAGTTAAAATCCGTGTTCAAAGGGCACCGCCTTCTGTTAGCTGAAGATGTCGAGATAAACCGAGAGATTGTAATTCTGCTTCTTGAACCTCTTGAGCTTATAATTGACTGCGCTGTCAACGGCGCGGAAGCTGTGAGTATGTTTAAAACTTCTCCATACAGTTATGATATGATTTTTATGGATATGCAGATGCCGCAGATAGACGGACTTGAAGCGACCCGGCAGATCCGCGCTCATGAAGCCGAACTTGGCGAGCAGTATTATAAATCGCGTAACGGTATTCCGATAATTGCGATGACCGCCAATGTTTTCAAGGAAGATGTTGAAAGATGTCTTGACGCGGGAATGAACGCCCATATCGGAAAACCTCTGGATCTTAATGAAGTAATAGAAATTTTAAAATGCTATCTGAGTAATATTTAATAAATTGCGTTCAAACGTATTAAATCGGCAGCAGCAAAACTGAAACTCCGCATAAAACAATAACGCAGCCTGCAAGAGCGTGAACGTATCTTTCAAGTTTATTAAATTTGATCAGTTGGAAACCTTTAATTCCGAGCAAGGTCATTAACAGCATGACAGTGATTGTGCAGACGGAAAAACTCAGTGTCACAAGACCCAATGTAAAAACATCCATTACAGCCGCCGGGTACATTAAAATGGGAATTAATGGCTCGCATGGGCCAAGCACAAAAAAAATGAACATTCCCCAAAAAACACTGTTTGCTTTTTTATCACGCTTCTGATCATCATGAGTATGTAAGCTGTCATGCAAATGTAAATCATCATTTGAGTGTGAGCCGCCGGTTAAAAAATGCGAATGCGGTTTTTTAATTACCGCTTGTCTTATTCCGTATATCGTGTAAGCAAGACCGAACGCGATTAGAAGGTAAGTCGCCAGGGTTCCCCTTATATCTTCAATATTAATAAGAGATGAAATACCGGCGGAAAGCGCAATTCCCAAAAAACCAAGAATGACAGAACCCAGTATATGTCCTGTCCCGCAAAGCAGCACTATGTAAACAGTTTTTTTTACAGTCCAGTTGTTAGCTCTGCTGAGCGCGATAAATGGAATATAGTGATCCGGTCCTATCAATGTATGAATAAGAGCGATTGAAATCGCTGTGCCTAATAAAATTCCTGTTTCTGTCATTATCCGCTTTCTCCTTTTTTTACGCCGTTTTTACAGGCATTTATTAATTCCTGAACGGCGGCGCCAGCAAGTACGGCAAGGTCTTCCGCGGCAAACCATGTTTTCGCGGTCTTATCAAAAAGAATATTTCCATCGGGAGGAAACTCCTCGCTTTTTTCCCAGATAATAAAAATCACGGGAAGATAGGGAAGGACATTAATTTTTACGGAAACATCCCCCGATGAAGCTTTTTCTCCGCCTAACGCAATCCCCGTTTCAATAAGTTTTTGCGGGTCGCTTCCGAAAAAACCAATAAGCGGCTTTACCGCTCTTTTGTAAAAATTCGGCTCGTAAAAAAGCGCCGGTGCGATTTCCCTGTAGGCGATCAACTGACCTGATTCATTCTTTGAACCGTTAGCTGCAAGATAATGAAGCCATAAAATTTTCAATGTTACAGAAGCCGTGCTGAGAGGGTTTTCCATGTTAAACCACCGCAGAAAAAATTCTCCGTTTTCATAACGCGCGCCGCACGCTTCGCATACATCACTAGGCTGCATTTGTGAAAGTTTTTGTTCCGCTAAATTTATAGCGGCATCATATCCCATATGTGTTTATATATCATATTGTTTTTTTATGATAGTCTTTGAATTAAATCTATGGTATAATCGTAAACGCGTTAATTAATCAAATTAAGGAGAAAAAAATGGCAAGGCCAAGAATTACCGAAGCGTTAAAAACGGGGAAAGTGCTGATATCCGACGGAGCATGGGGCACTTTCCTTCATAAAAAAGGCTTAAAACCCGGCGAGTGCCCGGAACTATGGTGTATCGACAGACCTGATGATGTAATGGATGTGGCGAAAAATTATATCGACTCAGGCGCGGACATGGTCGAGACGGACAGTTTCGGCGGAAGCTCTCTTAAGCTGAGCCATTTCGGTCTGGCGGAAAGAACGGCGGAAATAAATGAGGCGGCCGCAAGAATCTCGCGCAAAGCGGCAGGCGAGGATCACTGGGTAATCGCCTCGATAGGTCCTACGGGCAAGATGCTCGTCGCGGAAGAAGTGACGGAAGAAGAACTTTACGAGGCGTTTAAAACGCAAGGCGTTGCTTTTGAAAAAGGCGGAGCGGATGCCGCATGCATTGAAACGATGAGCGACATCGAAGAAGCAAGACAGGCAATAAAAGCTGTCAAAGAAAATACAAAACTGGAAGTTATCTGCACATTTACATTTGAAAAAACTTTGCAGGGCGAATACAGAACGATGATGGGAGTTGATCCCGTTTCCGCGATGAACGCGGCGATCGAAGCCGGCGCGGATATCGTGGGCGCGAACTGCGGCAATGGTCTTGAGCGGATGATCGAAATCGTAAGCCAGATGCGCGCCGTTAATAAAAATATACCGATTCTTGTTCACGCGAACGCCGGTCTTCCAAAAAATGTAAACGGGAATGTTGTTTTCCCCGAATCGCCGCAGGACATGGCAGCCCTCGCGCCGAGACTTGCCGCCGCCGGAGCCAACATAATCGGCGGCTGCTGCGGAACCACGCCTGAACACATTAAAGCAATCAAGGAGAGTTTAAAATGATAAAGACTAAATTTATGTCAACGGCAATCGGGTCAATGCCTTTTGAAGATCCGGCATACGCGGTCGGCGTTTCGCTCAAATCGATGGACGCGCCGATTTGGCCGCAGCTTCCGCGGCTTGGGCTTCTTGAGCAGATGGAAGTGCAGTACTCGGAAAATATTCCGTGCGCCGTAATTGACGACGCGAAAAACAGAATGTACTTTAAAACTGATGTCGATTACTCGGAAAAGTTCGCCGAGTTTTATGAAACATTCATGACGGCAACAGATGAAGGCTCAAATGATTTTTCTTCAATGGCGATCAGCGAAAAATATTCCAAAGGGATATACGCCCTTTTAAAAACTTTAAAAGATAAAGGAACAAAACTGCCCTGGCTTAAAGTACAGTCGACAGGACCGATCACATTCGCGCTTTCCATCGTTGACGAAAACAAACGCGCCTTGTACTACAACGAGGAATTCCGCGATGTTATTACAAAATCAATTGTGATGAAAAGCCGCTGGCAGATTCAACAGTTCAAACCTTATGCCGATAACATCATCTGCTTTATTGACGAACCGATTTTATCCGCCTTTGGAAGTTCGACATATGTTTCGGTCAAGCGCGAAGATGTAGTCAGTATTTTAAAAGAAGTGATCGAAGCGATACACGCGGAGGGAGCGATCGCCGGTATTCACTGCTGCGGCAATACTGAGTGGAGTATTCTAATTGACGCGGGAGTTGACATTGTAAACTTTGACGCGTTTGAATACGGCGAAACAATCGCTATGTATGCAGGTCATGTAAAACAGCATCTTGAGAAAGGCGGCGCTCTCGCGTGGGGCGTGGTTCCCACATCGGAAAAAATCAGGGAGCAGACGGCGCAGTCGCTTGAAACGCAGCTTGAAAAAGTCATGGATAATCTCGCTTCCAAAGGAATAGATAAAACTCTTATAACAGAACGCGCGATTATCACCCCTTCCTGCGGAACAGGTTCGTTAGCTGTCGAGGATGCCGAAAAGGTTTTCTCGCTGATGGCGGAACTGACCAAGCGAATGAAAGCGAAGTACGGTTTTTGATAGGGGTTAGAGGATAGGGATTAGGGGATAGGGGTTAGGGGTTAGAGGATAGGGGATAGGGATTAGGGGATAGGGGTTAGAGATCAGGGATTAGGGATTAAGTTTTTTAATTTTTGATTTGTATATCAGAATATAATAACTCAAACAGCAACCCCAGTCCCTAGTCCCTGATTATTTAAAAGGAATATAAAATTGAAAATAGCTGTTTCGGGGAAAGGCGGTGTTGGTAAATCTACCATTGCCGCCGCCGCGGCTTTAACTCTTGCGCAGAGGGGGCGGCGCGTGCTTGCCCTTGATGCGGATCCCGACGCTAATCTCGCCGCGGCGCTTGGTATTTCGCATAACGCTGCCATTGTTCCGATTTCGCGGCAAATCGCGCTTATTGAGGAAAGAACGGGCGCGAAAGTCGATCAATACGGACAGGTTTTTAAACTGAATCCCGATGTCTCCGATGTGGCGGAAAAGTTCGGCTTTTCGCATAACGGTATAGAGCTTCTTGTGCTTGGCGCGGTAAGGAGGGGAGCGGGCGGCTGCGCGTGTCCTGAAAATGTTTTTATTAAAGCGCTTGTTAACGATCTAGTACTTTACAAAGATGAAACGCTAATCATGGACATGGAAGCAGGAATTGAACATCTGGGACGAGCCACCGCGTCCTGTGTGGATGTAATGATCATCGTTGTTGAACCGGGGCAGCGTTCGCTGGATTGTGCGCATAACATAATAAGAATGTCAAAAGAAATCGGTATAAACAATTTTATTATCGCCGGTAATAAAATTACAAACGGGGAAGACAGGCGTTTTATCTCAAAAGAGTTCACGCAAATAAACGAAGACACAGAGAATATAAAGGAAATATTTTTTCTGCCGTATTCCGAAAGTATAAGGAACTGCGACAGAGACGGCGTTTCCGTACTTGACGGAATGAACAAAGAAGAACGCGCTGTTATAGAGAATTTGATAGAAAAAGCATGGAAGTAAAAGTTCGTGAGGTTAGTGTGGTTAGCGGCAAAAAAGTAACCCCCTATGGTTCGCGGTAAGAAATAAGGCAGCCCCATGGGAAAATTAATAGCAATAACAGGCAAGGGCGGAGTCGGCAAGACAACAATAAGCGCACTGTTAGTAAAAAATCTTTTAACTCTTGGAAATACGCCGGTTCTCGCGATAGATGCCGATCCTAATAGCTGCCTTGATGCCGCGTTAGGTGTAACTGTAACAGATACCGTAGGTAAGGCGCGGGAAGAAGCGCGGGCGTCAGCCGGAACCAACGCCGGTATTTCCACAAGGGAGCTTTTACGTTTAAAAATCGAAAGTGCGCTTGTAGAATCAAAAGGATTCGATTTAATCGCTATGGGAAGGCCGGAAGGGGAAGGATGTTATTGTTACGCGAATAATATATTAAAAGATGTTATTACGGAAATTTCCTCGCAGTACCCGTATGTAGTTTTGGATAACGAAGCAGGGCTTGAAAATCTGTCGCGGCGTATTGTTCAAAAAGTAGATCTTCTTGTTCTTGTTTCGGACGCGTCAAACGCCGGGCTTCAAACTCTGCTCCGCCTATATGAGCTTGCTCTTGAAATGAATATGTCCTACGGTAAACTCGCTATTGTTGTCAACAGGCTGCGCTCAAACAGCGCTTGCGGCGTAAATCTGCCTGAAAGAATTAATGAGATACGGGAAAAAACTAAGGCTGACATTGCGCTCGGTCTTCCTGATGATGAAGAAACCGCAGCGTTCGCGGAAATGAACAGGAGCTTTCTTGAAATATCCGATACAAACAAAGTCTTCTTAAAAATCAGGGAACTGGTTCAATGACTTTTTTTGTGCTCGTCATGATTTTTATTATATGAAAAATATTTATTACAATGCTGTACGCGTTTATTATTGCTACCGGTATGTTTTTAAGGATGATGCCGTAAATCAGAAAGCAAACCGATCCCGCCATATTGAGTATACGAAAATAAATCCCGCCCTTTATGGTTATTGATACCGCGATTAAAACTGATGCTAAATAGCCGACCCAATCAAACATTATATTCTCCAAATGCAGGTCAATTGTACCATTATTTTTAATTGTCTACAATTGCCGGTTTTTACGCCGCTCCTCTTAACTTTTCTCCATAAATACGCTAAACTGTCCAAATGGAGAACAAAGAAATATCCGGTAAAGTGAGCGACAACGCTTCAGCTCAAATGCTGGAAAAAAGCCGCCATGACTGCGTTGAAACGTGCTTTGACCGCGCGGAATTGCAAAAAGCCCAATGCGGATTCGGTACTAAAGGGCTTTGCTGCCGGGTCTGCCACATGGGACCGTGCAGGATCACGGCAAAAGCGCCCCGCGGAATTTGCGGCGCGGATGCCGATACCATCGTTGCCCGTAATTTTCTCCGCGAGGTTGCCGCCGGAACCTCCGCGCATTCCGATCACGGTCGCCATCTCATCCTCAAGTTGAAGCAGGCGGCTCTGGGAAAAGCCGAGGGTTTTTCCATCAAAGATGAAAAAGCGCTTTTATATAACGCGGGGCTTTACGGTATCGAAACGGAGAACCGCGCGATTAATGATATCGCTCTTGATTTAGCAAATTTATTTTTAAATGAATTTTCATCGCAGGAAGAGCATTTAAAGACGCTTGAGCTTGCGCCGAAAAAACGGCAGGGGATTTGGGAAGCCAAAGGAATTAAACCCTGCGGAATAGACCGCATGGTTGTTGAATCTCTTCACCGCACATCAATCGGAGTTGATCACGATTATAAAAATCTTTTGATGCACGCTTTCCGCACGTCGCTTTCCAACGGATGGGGCGGATCAAGAATCGCGTCGATTGTTTCCGATATTCTTTTCGGAACTCCGTCTCCTGTAAGAAGCGCCGCGAATCTCGGCGTCATGAAAGAAGAAACAGTTAATATATTAATTCACGGACATGAACCCGCGATTTCTGAAATTCTCGCGGCGGCTGTCAGCGCACCTGATATCAAAGAGTACGCGAAAGCCGCGGGAGCCGCCGGCATTACGCTCGCGGGTATCTGCTGCACGGCTAACGAAATTTTAATGCGCCACGGGGTTCCGCTGGCGGGTAATATGCTTCAGCAGGAACTCGCGATTGTGACAGGCGCCGTAGAAATGATGATCGTCGATGTTCAGTGCGTCATGCCGGGGCTTATTGAAGTTTCTAAAAAATATCACACGGAGATTGTCTCGACAACCGATATGGCGAAAACAATAGGCGCGTTGCACATAACGGTGGGAGAAATAAACCCCATGTCAGCCGCCAAAGAGATCATAAAGCGCGCGATCGATAACTTTAAAAACAGGGACAAGGCGAAAGTAAAAATTCCCGCCGAAAAGGAACAGCTTATCGCCGGTTTCAGCGTGGACGCGATTAAATATATGCTCGGCGGAAAGTACCGCGCATCGTTCCGTCCGTTAAATGATGCCATTATCCAAAACAGGATTCTAGGTGTTGTTGGAATTGTCGGCTGTACCAACACAAAACAAAAAACCGATCAATATATCAATACGCTTACGGAAGAACTTATCAAGCGCAACATCCTTGTTTTGCAGACAGGGTGCGCGGCGATTGGTTCCGCGAAGGCAGGGAGGCTCACTCCCGAAACCGCGCTAAAAATGGCTGGAGCAGGTTTACGCGAAGTGTGCGAGGCTGTAGGTATTCCGCCTGTTCTGCACATGGGTAGCTGCGTGGATAATACGCGTATTCTCGAAGCGGCGGCAGAAATAGTTAAAGAGGGCGGGTTAGGTGACGATCTTGGAACCCTTCCCGCCGTTGGTGTCGCCGCCGAATGGATGAGCGAGAAAGCGGTATCAATCGGCTGTTACTTTGTAGCGAGCGGCGTTGATGTTTTCCTCGGCAATCCTTTTTACACATCAGGCTCCGATAATGTTAATAATTACCTGCATGGCGGCGCGGCGGAAGATTTCGGCGCGTGTTTCCATTATTACGATGATCCTCTCGTTGCCGCAGATCGCATAACGGAGATTATCAACAAAGCAAGAGATACCCTCGGGATAAATAAAAAAGCGGAAAGGAAACTCTTCGATATGAAAGACAGGAGGGAGCTGTAATGTCAAAGTTAATCTGCACAAGCGCGATTGACGGAGCCGCCGCCTTTGTCGCTCAAGCTGTGAAAATGACAGATGAAGCCGTTAAACAAAAGGGTATTGACTGCCCCGTGGCTTTTCCAAATACAAATTATTATCTTCCTGTAATTTATTCCTTTACGGGCAGGCAGATGAAAACGTTAGCTGATTTAAAAGGAATTCTTGAAGAAGCGAAATCGCTTTTACCCGCCCGCCCTGCGGAAAATGTTTGGCTTCCGTATCTTGGAAGCGCTCTTGACGCGGGAGTGGCCGCTTTATTCGCGTGTGAGGTGATAGAAGCGTGCAAGTATTTAATCGGTCCCAATCCTGTGGACGGAATCTGGCTTGGAGCGGCTAACGATGTAATCATGCGCGAGCGCGGGATTGAGTTCGTTGACGGAACAGCTCCCGGTTTCGCTGCAATCACAGGCGCCGCGCCTGATAACGCGGCCGCTGTAAAGATCGCGAAAGAGCTTCAACAAAAAAACCTTTATGTGTTCATGGGCGGCAGCACAAACGGAGTGCAGTTCGCGGAGCAGTTAGCGGCGGAAGGCGTTCAACTCGGCTGGGAAACGCGCCTTGTTCCTTTCGGTAAAGATGTTTCTTCTTTAATCTACGCTCTTGGTTTCGCGAACCGCGCCGCTTTGTCATTCGGCGGAGTTAAACCGGGCGATTTTGAGGCTAACTTAAAATATAATAAAAACAGAATTTTCGCGTTTGTAATCGCGTTAGGTGAAGTTACGCCCGACAAGTACGCCGCCGCGGCCGGAGCGATCAACTACGGCTTCCCGGTTATCTCCGACACGAACATCCCCGAAATTTTGCCGACAGGCGTTTGCACATACGAACACGTTGTCGCGAATGTACCCCATGATAAAATCGTGGAAAGAGCGCTTGAAGTGCGCGGCTGTAAAATAAAAATTGTTGACGTGCCGATTCCAGCGGCTTACGGCCCTGCGTTTGAAGGCGAGAGAATCCGCAAGGAAGACACTCACGCGGAATTTGGCGGCAACAAAACGCTGGCATTTGAATTTGTCACAAGCGCCGAATACGATTCCATAAATGACGGCGAGATTGAAATTATCGGCCCTGACATTGACGCGATTGAAAGCGGCGGCAGGCTTCCCCTCGGCATCTGGGTTGAAGTCGCCGGACGCAAGATGCAAAGCGATTTTGAACCGATACTTGAACGGCAAATTCATCATCTTGTAAACGGCGCGGAAGGAATTTGGCACATGGGTCAGCGCGACATAGTTTGGACGCGCGTTTCCAAAGCAGGTTTCGCGAAAGGACTGCGTTTAAGGCATTACGGCGAGATACTTCACGCGAGACTGTTAGCTGACTATCCCGCCATTGTCGATAAAGTGCGCGTAACGCTTGTAACGGATCAGGCGGAAGCCGAGAAAAGGCTTCAAATCGCGCGAAAAGTATACGACGAACGCAACCGCCGCTTAGAAGCCATGACCGATGAATCTGTGGAAACATTTTACTCGTGCCTTCTTTGCCAGAGCTTCGCGCCTAACCATGTATGCGTTATTACACCTGAGCGCCTCGGTCTTTGCGGTGCTTACAACTGGCTCGACGGCAAGGCCGCTTACGAGATTGACGAGACAGGCCCCAACCAGCCGCTTAAAAAAGGTGAGTGCCTCGATCCAGTAAAGGGAATCTGGGCCGGCGTCAACGAATATGTTTACATTAACAGCCATAAAAATATCGAGGCCTTCTGCGCGTACTCGATCATGGACAGACCGATGACAAGCTGCGGCTGCTTTGAAGTAATCTGCGCGTATGTCCCCGAATGTAACGGAGTAATGGCAGTCAACCGCGAATACCTCGGAGATACACCCGTTGGAATGACTTTCTCCACGCTTGCGGGTTCTGTAGGCGGCGGCCAGCAAACGCCGGGATTTTTCGGCTGCGGAAAAGTCTTCCTTACAAGCCGAAAATTCCTTTCAGCCGAAGGCGGATTCGCGCGTCTTGTGTGGATGCCCAAAGAGTTAAAAGATTTGTTACGCGACGATCTTGTAAAACGTTTTGACGAACAGAAGCTGCCTGGTTTCATCGACAAAATAGCGGACGAAAATAACGCCGTTTCCGCCGAAGATCTCCGCGTGTTCCTGGAAAAAGCAAAGCATCCCGCGATAACAATGGAAGATATGTCCAAGTTCGCTCAGAGTGAAGGGAATGAAGAATTAACCACGGAGTCACACGGAGTTTCACGGAGTAAGGAAAGTGATATCTTGTCCAGCTCCCGATCCCCAGTCCCCGATCCCCAGTCCCCGATTTCAAGTCCCCAAAATATTGATATTGCCGCAATAACAGAACAGGTAAAAGCCAGTCTAACAAAAGAAATTATTACAAGTATAATTGAAACGTTAAGCGAAAAATTTCTTGGAAAAACAGCCGGTTTTACAGCATCGTCATTTGATAATATTTTTACATCATCAAAAACAGGTGATGAAACTATTGTTTCCAAGTCCCAAGTCCCAAGTCTTCAATTTCCATCAGCCTCCGCGCGTATTTCCGCAATCAAAAGTTTCGATCTTCCGGCTGATAAAACAGAAAATAAAACATATTCTGTTAAACTAGGAAATCTAAAATCGGAAGGCGGCACAAGGGGAAGGACTTATACAATAGGCGGCGCGAACTGTATGCCTTTCCATTTCTGGGAAGGAGCCATGCCCAACAGGCCGTTAGTTGCAATGGAGGTCTTTGACAGCGTAAATGAAAAATATCCGGCGGTTTTACGCGAGGCTTACGGCGATGTTCTTAAAAATCCCGTTGAGATGGCGAAGCTCTGCGTTACGCGTCATGGAGCGGATTTGATCAGCGTAAACCTTGGCGGTATTCATCCCGAGCGGGAAAACAGGAGCGCGTCACAAAGCGTTGATCTTGTAAAATCAATACTCGCCGCTGTCGATGTTCCTTTGATCATTACCGGTATCAGCCACTACGAAAAAAATAACGAGGTGATGAAGGCTGTCGCGCAGGCCTGTGAAGGTGAAAACCTTCTTTTCAATTTTGTTGAACAGGACAATTACCGCACAATCGCGGGAGCAGCGATGGCATACGGCCACACGCTTGTCGCGCAGGCTCCGATCGATGTGAACATCAGCAAGCAGCTTAATATCCTTCTTACTAACATGGGACTCTCGCCGGAAAAAATTATCATCGATCCGATGACTAGTACCATAGGTTACGGGATCGAATACACGTATTCGGTGATGGAGCGAATAAGGCTCACGGGGCTTGGCGGAGACAATATGCTTTTAAGTCCGATGATTGTTTCAGTCGGGCAGGAGTGCGCGAAAATCAAGGAGTTCAAAGCGCCGGAATCAGTTTTCCCTGATTGGGGGGATCTGACAAAACGCGCGGCGTATTGGGAAACCGCGACAGCGGTGACGCTCCTTTACGCCGGAGCGGATATATTGATCATGTATACACCGCAGGCTGTCGCGGCGGTAAAGAAAACCATTAATCAGCTAATGGCAGGGGAGGGTAGATAAATGGCGTTAAGCGGATTACAAATACAAAAACTCCTTCCCGGCACTAACTGCAAGGAATGCGGCTCAAGCACCTGCATGGCTTTCGCGATGAAACTTGCCGCGAAAAAGGCAATGCTTTCAGAATGTCCGTACGCTTCCGATGAAGCGAAGCAGACTCTCGGCGCGGCAAGCGAGCCGCCTGTAAAGGGAGTCAAAATCGGCTCTTCCGTTGAAAGCAAGTTAGGTGAAGAGACCGTCATGTACCGGCACGAAAAAACTTTTGTTAATAAACCGGTTATCGCCGTTAATCTTGACGAAGGATCCGATCTTGCGTTAGCTGAAAAGATTCGTGGTTACCGTCCAGTACGCGTCGGCGAAGAATTGTTTGTCGGCGCGGTTGCTGTTACTCAAGTATTAGGGGTTAGGGATCAGGGGTTAGGGGATAGCAGACAGTTGGATGACAGTAAAAAGTTTGCCGAGTATTGTAAAAATGTTTACGATAAAACCGGGCTTCCTTTGATCATCCGCGCTAATGATATTGCTTCGCTTGATAAAGCGTCCGCGGCTGTCGCGGGTTCTCACAGCGTTCTTTGTATGTCTATCGCAGCATCGAACAAAAAAAACCAATCTCCAGTCTCAAGTCTCCAGTCCCTAAATGCTGATGATGTTGTAAATATCGCAAAACGCGACAGCCAGATAATCGCTGTAACGGCTCCTGATGTTGATGGTGTTTTTAATCTGACAGCAAAGATAAAAGAGAGCGGCTTTAACGATTTGATAATTGAGTTTCAGACATATTCGTTAGCTGAAAGTTTTCAAACGGCTTCCATCGCGAGAAAAGCGGCGTTAAAGAAAAATATTAAAGCGTTAGGTTACGCGGGGCTTCGTTTTGTTAATACTTCAAATGATATGGAAGATTTTATCTGCGCCGTTACAGAAATTAATAAATTCGGCGGAATAATTGTGCTTCCGTCTTTCAATCCGGCGCAGCTAATTACGCTTCTCGCGTTACGCCAAAATATTTTTACCGATCCGCAAAAACCGATTCAAGTTGAGCCGAAGTTATACGCAATCGGCGAGCCTGACAGAAAATCGCCGGTTTTTGTTACGACAAATTTTTCCTTAACATACTTTCTTGTCTCAGGCGAAGTTGAAAATTCCGGCATATCAGCATGGCTTATCATCCCCGAATGTGAAGGCTTCAGCGTTTTAACCGCGTGGGCAGCCGGTAAATTTTCCGGCGCAAGTATCGCGAAATTTATAAAAGAAATTGATCTTGAAAGCCAGATAGACACGCGCGAAATTGTTATCCCCGGTTATGTCGCGCAAATATCAGGCGAGTTAGAAGAAAACCTTCCCGGCTTCAAAGTCCTTGTCGGGCCGTCCGAAGCCGCGGATCTGGAAGGGTTCATTAAAAGTGTGATATTAAAGAAGTGACAAGTGTGTAATAATATTTTAATCAGGAGAAAATAATATGTATAATCGGAATCTAATTATTCTTATTTGCGTTTTATCGATTTTCTTTTTAATGGCGGCGGCCTGCTCTCCTAAAAGAGAAACGCAGCCGCAAACACAAGTAACAGCGGAAGCAAATACAGCCGGTGCGGCATCAACTCAAACGCAAACATTATCTGAATCCGGATCAGGTAATAACAATGAAATATTAAACGCGGGGATCCAATCACCGCAGGCACAGGCATTGGCGGGATATTGGCACCGCAGAGGAATTCTGGAAGAAGGCGAGATATGCAGTCCAAGCTGGTGCGGCGAAAGATCAAACAGTTATATCTTTGGAGCGGACGGCAGTTATGAAAGGTTTTATGAAGCGGAAACATTCCGGCACTACATTTTACAATCATATGATAACTTTTCCGCAGAGGAAGAAAATCTTGGGCGATCATCTTTTGGATATAAAGGAAGATGGAATTTATCCGGGAATAATATAACAATACATATCATCGAGGAGTATCATCAGGATGAAGTGGAATGGAAATCCTGCGATAGAACAGAAAATGTCCTGTTGACAATAGTTAATTCCAACAATATTAATCTGGCTTTTCAAAATGGAGATAATTTAGATTTAGCCCGATGCGTCTCTCCCATGACGCAGAGATTCAGGAACGAATAATTGACGATAATAAACCGCGTTGAATGTAGCGCCGAATTTCGAATAACGTATTAAAGCAGTCAGCGGTAACAGATGATATTATACATATGTTGAATATTACTTTTTTACCGGATAACATCACTATAGAAAAACCGGAAGGTTCATCTCTTCTTGAAGCAGCAAGAAGCGCAGGTGTTTTTGTTGAGACGCCATGCGGAGGAAAAGGTACTTGTCAGAAATGCCGGGTTAAAATTGTTAAAGAAAAGGGAACGGATTGCAAAGAGCAAAATGTTTTAATTTGTCAGGCTGTTGTTCCTGACGAAAATATTTCTGTAGTGATTCCTGAAAGTACGGGTTTATCTCATGTAAAAAATACAATAGAAAATCCATACCGTTATCTGCCGGTACAACGCGAGACATTCTTAAAAGAAATATTTTTAAAAATTCCTCCTCCCGCTCTGCTTGACGGCCTTTCAGATGCTGACCGTTTTTTAAAAATATTTTTAAAGGAAACTAATTCTCAAACAGCGGACATCCCGCTTAGCGTGTTAGCTGATTTACCGGAAAAACTGAGAGCGGCTGACGGTAATATAGTGGTTTTTTATTACACGGAGAACGCAATAGGGAAAATAATAAAAGTTATTCCAGATATATCACAGGCTGCCGGTGACTCAATGTTTGAAATCCTGCGTTCTTCGATAGACAATAGTCAATCGTCATTATCATACGGTATCGCGGTTGATATCGGCACTACAACGGCGGCTCTCTGGCTTGTGGATTTAAAAAACGGAAAGGTTTTATCTGCCCGTAACGCTTGGAACAGCCAGGCGGAGTGCGCTCTTGATGTAATCGGAAGAATTAATTACGCGAAAAAATTCGGCGCGGAATTAAAAGAACGGATTTTAAAGACAATCAACACATTAATTCTTGAAGTATGCGATGATGTAAAAATAAAAAGCGATCAGATTTTATGCGTTTCCATTACAGGCAATACCACAATGATTCATCTCCTTTTGGGAATAATTCCCGAATATATAAGGCTCCATCCATACACACCGGTGGTTTTCCAGACGCAAGTTTACACGGCAGCCGCGACAGGGATCTCCGCCTGTGAAAACGCACCTGTTTTAACCGCGCCCGCCGTAGGAAGTTATGTCGGCGGAGACATTACGGCAGGGTTGTTATGCACAAGCCTTGCGTTAGACGAAAATGATTTAATCCTTTTTATAGACATCGGCACGAACGGGGAAATCGTTCTTGGAAACGGAGAATTTATTTTCGCGTGTGCGTGTTCAGCCGGTCCCGCTTTTGAAGGCGGAAGAATCAAATGCGGAATGCGCGCCGGAAAAGGAGCGATAGAAAAAGTTGTAATCAACAAAGACGGAAAACCCGAGATCTCTGTAATCGGCGGCGGAAGTCCGAAAGGAATATGCGGCTCCGGGATAATTTCCGCGGCGGCGGAATTATTCAGGAAGGGAATAATCGACAGCGCCGGAAAATTTTGCGGTGAAGAAAGCAAGTATATGTTATGTGAAGGAATCGCGGTAAATGAAACTGATATAGATAGTTTTATCCGCGCTAAAGGCGCGATTTTTTCCGCGTGTCAAACCATGCTTGATACTGTTGGAATGTCTTTCGGCGATTTAAAAAAAGTTTATGTCGCCGGTGGATTCGGAAATTATCTTGATCTTGAAGACGCGGGAACAGTCGGTTTATTACCGCGGCTGCCAGACGGGAAAATCACTTTCCTCGGTAATTCTTCGGTTGTCGGAGCGTACCTGTCGCTTGTCAGCGAGGAGCGGCGGCTTAAGGTAAAAGAGCTGGCAGGAAAAATTACTTACATTGATTTAAGCAGCGAGAGCGGGTACATGGATCATTACACGGGAGCGCTGTTCCTGCCGCATACGGATAAAAAGCTGTTTGAATAACGCCGCGTTCTATATAACGCGTAATCCGGCAGTGTAAAATTATTATACTTGCCAAATTTATTCGTGTACTGTTAAAATGGTATTTTACAACAATGATAAAAATTAAAATTACCTATCTATTAACAATCGCCGTTTCTGTCATCCTTCTTTTTATCGGACATAAATTCGCGGTAAACGGCATGATTGGTTTTCAAGGACTTTCGCAGCAGATGGATAGAGCGAAGGTTCAAAAGGTTGTGGAGCGCGTTAAACCCAATTATGATTTTATCGACGGTTTAGATGACTACGAAAATATTACACGGATGATACCCGGCGATAAAATTGTATTTGAAGCGAAAATAATTTCCGGGCAGAGAAAGGGCAGGGTGATTACCGCGGAGCAGACTTTCACCGCCGCTTCGATAGACAGATCAAAAGAAGTTGAAAGAGGCGATAATATACTTTTGGTCAATAACGACGCAGGGTGGTTTTTCGCAGGATATGTTCGTACAAACGCATTGCTTGTTCTGGGAGCGTTATTCGTAATTTGCCTTATTATTTTCGGCGGCTCAAAAGGTTTCAACACAATTTTATCCCTCGGTTTTACGTGCACGGCAGTCTTCGCCGTTTTTGTTCCATCGATTCTTTCGGGTAAAAATATTTATTTAATGTCAGTTATCATCTGTGTTTTTGTTATAATTATTGTTAATTTTATGGTAATTGGTTTTAATAAAAAATCACTCGCTTCAATCGCCGGATGTACGGGCGGAGTCATAGTTGCCGGAATTATCACAGTGTGCATGGATAAGGCGTTGTATATCACAGGGATAATTGACGAACATTCGCGCTACCTAATCAATCTGCCCGGTGATTTACATCTCAATTTAAACGCCGTTGTCTTTGCCGGGATCATCATCGGCGCGATGGGCGCCATCATGGATGTCTCAATCTCAATTTCATCATCATTATGGGAAGTGAAGGAAAAAGCCGGAAATATTACGTTTAAAGAGCTGTTAAACTCCGGTTTTAATATCGGCCGCGATATTATGGGCAGCATGGCGGATACGCTTATTCTGGCGTACATCGGAAGTTCGCTAACAATCGTGCTTTTACTGAGCGTTTTTTCTACATCTCTTTTAGGGCTGTTCAACAGCGAGATGATCGCAGTGGAAATTTTACAGGCGCTGGCGGGAAGTCTCGGCATCTTATTCGCCATGCCGCTTACGGCTTTGTTTTGCTCGGCTATTTATATAAAAAAATGTTGACAATTCAATTGAACGGCTTTTATAATGAAAGTTGGCAAAAGGGAGTAAAATATGGTTAGAATTTTGGTTGTTGACGACAGCTTAATTATGCGGAATATTGTTAAAAATACATTCGCTACCATGAAGGTCAATTTCCAGTGTCTGGAAGCTGAAAACGGAAAACAGGCGCTAAGGACGCTGGAGAGCAATGAGGTGTCATTAGTTTTTTTAGACTGGAATATGCCGGGAATGGACGGAATGGAATTTCTTAAAACGGTAAGGGCCATGCCGCAGTACAAGACGTTGCCGGTTGTCATGGTAACATCTGAAAGAGGAAAATTCAGCGTCATCGAAGCTCTCCAAAACGGAGCTACCGATTATATCGTAAAACCTGTCTCTGAAAAAATCTTCAAGGAAAAAGTACAGGAAATCCTGGTACTTGCGAGGTAATAGAAATGGAACAATATATTCAACCGTTTATAGACGGCAGCATTGAAGTTTTCCGCGACTTGTGCAATACGGAAGTGACGGCAAGCAGGCCTTTTTTTGTTACTCAAAGCGAGTTTGAAACAATCTGGGATGTATCGGGAATCATCGGTTTGTCAGGCGAGGTTAGCGGCGCTGTGGCTATATCGCTTAAAGAAGCGACCGCCTTCAAACTGACAAATATTCTGACAGGAACCGAGCATACAACCGTTGACAGAGAAGTCACCGATGCGCTCGGCGAAATAATTAATATTATAACAGGAAATGTTAAAGAATTTTTCGAGAGGAAAACACGCATTAAAATATCGATGCCTTCTATTATCAAGGGGAGATCGCACTCCATTGTCTGGCCTTCCGATAAAACAAGGATTATCTGCATACCATTTTTAATTTTTGAAAACCAGGAATTCTGCCTCTCTGTCGCGGTGGAGCAAGCTAAGGGCGGAGCCAATTAAAGGCAAGCGGTAATGGGAAAGGATAAAAAAAAAGGACAGTTTAAAAAAATATTAGGTGTCATTTTTCTTGGCAGCCGTTATTTCGGACTAACCAATATTAGGGATCAGGTAAGGTATATGACCATGAACTGGATTTTCATGGTCGCTATTTTTCCTCTTGTAATTCTCGGCATAACTCAGGTTAATATTAGTATTACAAGGATGGCGCTTGACTTCGGCATCGCGTTCCTGTGTTTAACGGCTATCATTATGATCCGCGTCAATGTGCCTCTCAAACTGGTGCCGTTTTTCCCCGTTACAATCTTTGGGGCTTATTGTTGTTATCTATTGTATCTCGGCGATATAAATTTCTGGGCGGCGATATGGCTTTTAGCTTTCCCGCCTATCGTCATTTTCCTCTGCCAGATGATGGTTGGAGTAATTGAATCGGTTATTGTTCTTATTGTTTCTATTGTGTTTATGTACACGCCGCTGGCAACGATGATACCGGATAATGAAATACGAATGAGATTTCTCGGCGCGTATTTTTTGATCGCCGCTCTGTCAGTAATTTACGAATGGATCAGCATACTAAAGGATCGCAAAGAAGAAGATCTAATGGCCGCCCTTGCGCACGAAAAAGATATGATTCAAACCATGAAGGATAATATCAATCAGGGCATTTTTCTTATGGACGCTGAATTGAATATCCTTCCACAGTATTCCCGCACATTGATTACAATACTTTCCTATTATGACTCAGACCTTGCCGGTAAAAATTTCCTTTACCTGATCATGGGTTCATTTGATTCTAAACAGCTTCAGATCATGAAGAATTATTTCGCGATGATTTTCTCGAAAGAAAAAAGCGCGAAAGTGCTTGAAAACGCGAACCCGATTTCTGAGTTTGAATATAAAGTTGACGGCGATGTTAAATATTTAAGCACTAAGTTCCAGCTTATAGAACAGCCGAACGGAGAATCGGTTATTATCGGAATTATTCACGATATTTCAAGAGAGAAGGAAATCGAACACGAACTGCAGATTCAGAAGGATCTTCAGGAAATTGAGATGAAGAATATGTTCGATGTTATAAAGATTGATCCTCTTGTTTTTCAGAATTTTATTGAAGATACCGATACCAATTTTAATTACATTAACGCCCTTCTTAAGGATCGCCGCCTTTCAGAAAAACAAGTTGTGACAAAAATGTTCCAGTATGTACACGCAATAAAATCCAACGCTGTCATTCTGGATTTGGAAAACCTTGCCAATAAACTTCATGTGCTTGAAGATGAAATTAAAGCCGTGTCAAACAGAGATACTGTTACGACGAATGATGTTCTCTCTCTTGCGGTAAAGATCGAAACCTTTATGAAAGAGATGGATTCCTACACGGCTATTACAAATAAAATTAACGCATATAAAACTAATAATCAGATGGATTCGATCCTCGTTAGCTCCATGTCCAAAGCCGCGGAAAGGCTTGCGAACGAACTTAAAAAGAAAGCAAGGGTAGAGGCAGGATTTATTGATTTAAATATTTTAGAATCAAAATTACGAAAACCGATAAAGGATATTTTATTCCAGTGTTTAAGAAACTCCATCTATCACGGCATTGAATCTATAGATGAAAGAATTAAAAAGAAAAAAAATCCGCAGGGACTTTTGGTATTTAGTGTAAAAAATGTTGACGGTAAAGCGGAAGTGATCTTCTCCGATGACGGCGCCGGTCTTAACTGGGATAAAATAAAAGATAAATATTTACAGGCGAATCCCGGCGCGAAAGTTGACAGAAAGATTCTTCTAAGCTCGATTTTTTCGCCTGAGTTTTCCACCGCAGACGAAGAAAGCACAGCAGCCGGCAGAGGCGTAGGTTTAAGTCTTGTGAAAGATCTTGTAAAGGAATATAACGGTTCCATCAATGTTAATTCAACAGAATCCGGTCTTGTGTTCAAATTTATTTTCCCGTTGGCAGGTTAAACCGGCGGACTTCGGTACCGTATATGAGCATATCTCCTATAAAAGCAATTAAGATGCTCTTCGGCGCACAGCTTGATTTCCGCGTACGTCTTTATAATATACTCGCGGCTGCCGGTACTCTTATCAGTTTAATCACGGGAGTATCAGGTTTATTTGTCGGGCTTGGCTTTTTTAATTTTTTATTTTGCATGATTACGATGGCGCTTTCGGCGGCGCTGTTGTGGTATTCTTTTACCAGCGGAAAGTATCAGCTTTGTTATATAATTTCGATCATCTGTATATTTTTAATTTTATTTCCGGCGATTTTTTTCAGTTCCGGCGGCTACAACAGCGGCATGCCGTCTTTTTTTATTTTCGCTGTTTTGTTTACCGTTTTTATGCTCGAAGGTAAAAAGATGATCTTTATAACGGTGTTTGAATTGGTTGTTTATACTTCACTTTGCATCTTCGCTTATTATAATCCCGGTATGATTATCAGTTTTAATACCGAAGCTGATATATTGATCGATAAAATTATCAGCTATATTATTGTCAGCGCGGCGCTAGGCATAACTATGGCGTTTCATCTGCGCCTTTACAAGGAACGGCAGACGGAACTGGAAGCGGCGAGGAAGCAGGTTGAAGAATTTGCTGTAATGAAAAACATGCTGTTCGCCGGAATGAGCCACGAAATGCGCACTCCGCTTACCGTGATGTCGGTTTACGCGCAGTTTGCCGTTGAGCAGATCAAGGAATCCGGCGCTAATGAACAAACGCTTGCGGATCTCGCGGCAATAAGCGATGAAGCAAGGCGTCTGGCGGAACTGGCGGATGGAACGTTAAATGTTCTGATGACTGCTTCGGGGTCATATGAAACCGGCAGACGCGAAAATAAACTTGTTGATATAAATGAAATAGTATCACGTCTTGTGCGGCTAATGGAGCCTGTCGCCAAGCGGAGCGGAAAGTCGATATTAATATCAAAGGAAAACGTTCCCATAATACCCGGCGACACTGACGCTCTTACCCAGCTTGTGTGGAATCTGCTTCAGAACGCTATTACACATTCGCAGGGAAAAACAATTAAACTGATCATTGAAAAGGAAGGAAGCGGCGTAAAACTTACGGTTAACGATGACGGCGCCGGTATTGATCCCGCTGTTATGCGTCATATTTTTGAACCGGGAGCCGGCGGTAAAAGCGGAGGAAGCGGGCTTGGGCTTTCAATCTGCCGTTATATCGCTAAGCGCCACGGCGGAGATATTAATATAGTGAGTAAACCGGGCGAAGGCGTTAGCGTTACGGTTTTTTTGTCAGGCGCCGAGGCGCAGGATAAAAACGATCCTCCACGGAGGGATAATGCCTGATAAAAAAACTGTGCTGCTTGTTGAGGATAATCCCAAAATTCTAGACATCAACCGCAGGATGCTTGAAAAAGAAGGCCTCTGTGTCATGACGGCGAAAACAATCGCCGAGGCGCGCGAGAACGTTAAACGCAAAACGCCTGATCTCGCGGTTCTTGACATTATGCTCCCCGACGGAAGCGGTCTTGATTTTCTCAGCGAATTGCGGATGTTATGCGAAACTTCAAATAACCATGTATGCGCTCTTTTTTTAACTGCGAAGGCAGAGCGCACTGATATAATGGCGGGGCTTACAGCCGGAGGAAACGATTATATTACAAAACCATATGACATTGACGAGTTCAGAATACGCGTTTTGAATTTTTTGAATCTTGTTGATTCCGCAAAAACGCGCCTTAATAAAAACTTGCGGCCGCAGCAGTCGTTATCGATCTTGTCAATAAAAGAACTTGCCGTCGCGCGGCTTGCGGCGAAGGGGCTTATCAACAAGGAAATTGCTGACAGACTATTTTTGTCGGAGAGCCGCGTTAAAACATGCTTGTCCGGCATTTACAAAAAACTGGGTATATCGGAAAAAAATAAAAAGCGCGAACTGCTTGCCGTTATGCTAAAGAAGGATTCCGGGTCTGATGAAGATGACTTTAAAAAATTCCCGTTAACGGTAACCGAAAGTTTTGTCAAACATAAACTTACAAAGATGGAAATTGAAATAGCGCAGTTAATTTTAATAGGACTGCGGAACAATGAAGCCGCTGAACGTTTATTTATTACAGAAGCGTCTGTCGAAAAGAAAATAACAGCTATTTTTAAAAAATATAATACAAAAAACCGTTCTGAATTTTTATCAAAAGCCGCCCGTGAATGTGGAATGTTCCAGAAATAATAAAATGATACCAAAATGATACTATCCGCTCGGCAGTTTTATGGTATTATTGTATAGAAACAGATTTTTCTAGAACCATTTCGGAAAAAAGTAACTATATTTAAATTTAGAAATGACTCGCGCCAGGGATTCGTCCTTTTGCACATTGGCGCGGGTTTTTTGGGGACTGTCCTTTTTCGGCAGTCCCTTTTTTTATACGAAGATGATGTCATATACCGCATTATATATTTTTATGGTAGAAAATCTTAAATCATGTTAAAATTTACATTACCAAATTCTAAAAAGGAGAATTTTTATGAAGAAAATTGTTATTTTGTTTTTTGCGGTAATATTTGCCGCGTCAGCCTGCGTCTCCCCTCCTCCTCCTCCTGACTCTCCGCCGCCACCTCCCCCTCCGCCTCCCGGAGTGGAAGATCCCGGCGTCGGACCGGCTGTGAGCGCCGCTATACCTGAATTGTTCAGTCCGGATCTCGATGCGGATGATTACTCAATGACTATAGCATTGGATGTTACTCATTCTGTTCCTGTCAGAGATTGGAATATCAGAATACAGCCGAACCGCCAGCAGCGTCAGGATGCTCAGGCCGCTCCGCGCCAGGAAACAGCTCCGCGTCAGACTGCTCCTCGCCAGACTGCTGAAGGTGAAGGAACACGCCGTCAGGCAGGGGAACGCCGCCGGGCATTTTTTGAACAGGATGGAACGGGAGACGTGCCTGCGCAATGGCAGTGGAACGGAAGGGGCTTAAACGGTGAGATGGTGCAATCCGCTATGGAGTACAGGTTTACATTAACTGTAAATGATGTATTCGGAAATGCCGGCACATACGAGGGTATCATCAATACTGATGTTCTAGTCAGGCGTGAAGGCGATCATCTCCGCATTATCGTTCCTTCAATTGTGTTCCAGGGGAACTCCGCAAACTTTACAGATGTTTCCGGAACCGAAATAACCGATGAAATCATCAGAGCCAACAGAAGAATTTTAACGCTTATAGCAAGAGCGCTTAACAGATTCGGCGACTACAGGATAACAGTCGAAGGTCACACCAATCCGGGCGCGGCATTGGGAACACCGGCGCGGACTGCTGAAAATAGCCGCAATCTTCCTATCAGTCAGGCTCGTGCCGACGCTGTGGTTAACTATCTTGTCGCAAATCTCAATATTAACAGGTCGCGTTTAACCGCCGTTGGAAGAAGCGCTACACGCACCATCACCGAGGATTACGACAACGATGACGAGAACTGGAAAAACCGCCGGGTGGAATTCATACTGCAAAGATAGCGTTATTTTACTGACCGGAAATAGTCCGCGGATTATTTCCGGTTTTTCTTCATAAACATTTTAATTTATCTTGCCCGGAAGAAGACTCGAACCCTCCAGCTCTTAATAAAAAATCTGCCCGGAAGAAGACTCGAACTTCCATACCCTTGCGAGCACTAGTACCTGAAACTAGCGTGTCTACCAATTCCACCATCCGGGCGTCTGCTGTTTACACAGCATGGCATATCGGGGGAGGCATGTCAAGCCGTGTAATATATTAACTGCGGCTGGTTTTTTTATTTTTTCTATGATTTTTTATTGATAATCGCGGTATTGTATGTTAAAATTTTTATAGTTTTAATAGTTATTTCAGGATTTTACAGTTTTCTTCTATAAATTAACGGCGTTGCTGTAAAGGTAGATCAACATGAAACTTAATATCTCCAGAAAGATAGTATTACTCGCCGCTGCTGGTGTGGTAGCATCCAGTTTAATAATATTAAGCATAACCACTATAATGATGGGCCGCCTGCTTGATTATACTATACGCAAAGAATTAACAGCCATGCTTTCTCTTGTTGTAAGGATGCAGCAGCAGGATCAGATGAGATTATTTCTTGATGTTCAACTGATTGTCTCAATGCCTCATCTGGTAGACGCTGTGCAAAGATCCGATACTGGGGATATTTTGTCAAACCCGCAGATAGAATGGCTGCGGCGCGATATAGACATCATCACCTTTACGGATTCTCACGGCGTTACCATTGCCAGAAGCCATTCTTACAGAACAGGGGATAACATTTACAACCGCAGAGCTATACAGTCGGCGCTTAACGGATATATTTCCTCCGGAGTTTTTTTTGATGAGACAGCTATGGTTCCTTACTCGATTCGTTGTTACGCGCCAATTTACAAGGAAAGCGTTTTGGTCGGCGCTTTATCCATAGGCACAAACATCTGTACGGAAAAATATGTTGATAATCTTTTTGAATTAACGGGTATACATTTTTCTTTTTATAAAGATGATCTTACACTGATGACAAGCATAAGGGAAAAGGACGGCAGACGTTACACAGGCACTAAGCTTAGAGATACGTATGTAACAGATACAGTGCTTAATAAAGGTGAAAGCGTAATTGTTAAAAGAGATATATTAGGCGATTCGTATATGGTTATGCATTGGCCTATAAAAGATTATTACGGAGATGTAGTAGGGATGTGGGCGGCAGCCATGCCGTTAACGCGTCAAACAAAAGAAACAAACAGAGTTTTATTAACAATCCTTCTTTGTTCTCTTGGTATTATAAGCGTCTTCGCTCTTGCGGCAAGCATTGTGGGAAACAGGATCAGTAAGCCCGTCCGTAAAATAACCGAGTTCGCCGTCCGCGTGGCAAACGGTAATCTTGACGATAATATAATAGTGAAAAGCAATGACGAGGTCGGGCAGCTTGCGGACTCGCTGCACACTATGGTATCTACGCTTAAAGAACGTATCAACGAAGCTGAGGAACAGCACGCGGCGGCAGTCGCGGCGAATAAGGCAAAGAGCACTTTCCTCAGCACTATGAGCCATGAAATCCGCACTCCCATGAACGCGATTATCGGCATTACGGAAATTGAACTGCGTCAGGAAGATCTGCCTCCGGGTGTCATAGAAGCCTTTGAAAAAATTTACTCCTCAAGCGATATGATGATGAGTATTATTAACGATATTCTGGATCTATCCAAAATCGAGGCCGGTAAAATTGAACTTTTAGAGAAGAACTACGAGTTCGCAAGTATGATCAGCGACACCGCTCAGCTTAACATTATGAAGATTGGCAGCAAACATATTGAGTTTAATTTGAATGTAGATGAAAATATCCCGTTTACTTTAATCGGCGACGAGCTGCGCGTTAAGCAAATTTTAAATAATATTCTGAGTAATGCTTTTAAATATACCGCCTCAGGCAATGTATCTATGTCTGTCACGATGGAGGACGAAAACAAGGATGATAATAAAGTAATGCTTACTTTCACAGTCAGCGATACAGGCCAGGGAATGACCAAAGATCAGATAGAAAAACTTTATGACGAGTACGCCAGATTTAATCAGGAAGCAAACCGCGCGACAGAAGGAACCGGCCTTGGAATGAACATTACGCGCAATCTTATCAATATGATGAACGGAAAGATCCATGTAGAAAGCGAAACAGGAAAAGGTTCTGTGTTTAATATCCAGTTGCCGCAGGGTAAAATCGGTTCCGCTGTTATAGGAAGTGAAATGGCAGAAAATCTGAGCAAGTTCCGGATGTATAACCGCGCTTATTTAAAAAATATGCAAATATCTCTTGAACAGATGCCCTACGGCAGAGTTCTTATCGTTGACGATATTGACACGAACATATTTGTCGCGAGAGGATTAATGCAGCCGTATGAGTTAAAAGAAATAGTTTCCGCGAATTCAGGGCAGGAGGCGTTAAAATTAATTGAAAAAGGAAATGTGTACGATGTAATTTTTATGGATCACATGATGCCGGGAATGGACGGCATAGAAACGGTAAAACATATCCGGGAAGCGGGGTATAAAGAACCTATTATCGCGTTGACAGCTAACGTTGTCGGAGATCAAGCGGGAATATTTTTACAGAATGGTTTTAATGATTATATTTCAAAACCGATTGATATGCGCCGGTTAAACGTTATCATGAATGCATATGTGCGCGATAAACAGCCGCAGCAAGTATTAGACGAAGCCCGTAAACAGGCGGAGTTAAAGCGGCAGAATAAAGGCAAACCAGGGGAACAGGATTCTTCGAAGGTACCGCCTGACTCAAAATTATTAGGAGCGGAAATTCCAGGGTTGGATGTATCTAAAGGTCTTAAACGCTTTGACGGCAATGACAAGATATACCTTGATGTTCTGCGTTCATACACCGCGGGTGTAAGTTCCATGCTTGATATAATTGAAACCTTTAATGAGGAAACCCTCGCCGATTATATAATTAAAGTACATGGAATAAAAGGTATAAGTTTTGATATTTTCGCGGAACAAACGGCAAGTGAAGCGAAAAACCTTGAAGACGCAGGTAAAGCCGGTAATTTGGAATTTATTAAATCCAACCATCCGGCTTTTATGGAACATACAAGGAGATTAATTTCCGGTATAGAAGATTTTCTATTAAACCTTAATCTGGAGAATGATAAACCCATAGTAGATAGGCCGGAAGTAAGAGTATTGTTTGAACTTTTGAACGCCTGTAATGATTTTGACATGGACGGCGCTGATGAGGCAATGGCGGAACTGGAAAAATACAGGTATGAGTCGGATAATGACCTTGTAATCTGGCTGAGAAACGCCGTTGACAGAATGCAATTTGAGGAAATTGCCTATAAGATTAATACCTATCTTACTTGATTATATATATAATTTTATTATACAAATATTTACAAAATATATAAAAATATGATAATATTAAAAAACATACGTGATTATTAAGGATGGTTATTCTTGGATAACACTGAAAAAGAACGATATAAAATAATCTATGTTGATGATGTCTCAACGAGCCTTGTGACGCTCAAGAGGAGGCTTTCGGGGTACTACGAAGTATATCCCGCCGAATCCGCCGAAGTCTTGTTCAACGCTCTGGAAAAAATCACGCCGGATCTTATACTTTTGGACATCAATATGCCCGATCATGACGGCTATGAAATTATCGGAGAATTAAAAGAAGATGAACGCTATGCTAATATACCGGTAATTTTTTTCACAAGCAACCGCGACAGGAAGAGCGTGATTAGAGGGCTTTCGTTCGGCGCTGTTGATTATATAATCAAGCCGTTCGAGACAACCAGCCTCATTGAATGTATCGAAAAACACGTGACGGCAAGCAGGGCAGGCAAGGTTAAAGAAGAAAGCTCAAAGCCGCGCATTCTCGCGGTTGATGATGTTGTAAGCGAGTTAAAAATAATTAAAGCCGCTTTGAGCGGTGATTATATAGTGCATACAATATCAAAACCCGAAGCTGTGTTAGATTTCTTAAAAATCAGATATCCCGATTTAATTATTCTGGATTATTTAATGCCGATGCTTAACGGATTTGAGCTTATCGGCATGATACATGATATACCCGAATACAAAGACACTCCGATTATTATGCTGACATCCGAGGGAACGGCTTCTCAGGTAAAAGAAGCGATCTCTTTAGGAGCCTGCGACTTTATTGTAAAACCTTTTAAAGAAAGCGAGCTAAGGGAAAAAGTCGCGGAGCATATAAAACCGCTTGTATAACTAATTCAACTAATCGCCGTTTCTAAAGCGACTTCCATCATTCTGGTGAAAGTATTCTGCCTCTCATCCGCTGTGGTTGACTCGCCTGTTACAAGGCTGTCGGAGATTGTTAAAATGCCGAGCGCTTCGCGGCCGTATTTTGCGGCGAGAGTGTAAAGTTCCGCGCACTCCATCTCCAAAGCCAAACAGCCGAACTTTGCCCAGAGCTTCCAGTCATCCGGGTTTTCTGCGTAAAAAGTATCTTCCGATACGATTGGACCTGTTTTCGGCTGCCATCCTTTTAACACCGCGGTTTCCCATGCTGTTTTTAATAAAGTAAACGATGCCGTGGGAGCGTAATTCCATCCTTTAAAACGGTGGGTGTTTACGGCGGAATCAGAGCATGCTGACATTGCAAGAACCAAGTCGCGAATTTTTACGTCTTTGTTGATCGAACCCGCCGTCCCAATGCGGATCGCGCGTTTTACGCCGTAATCTTTGAACAGCTCATTTACATAAATTGAAATTGACGGGATTCCCATACCGGTTCCCTGTACAGAAATCTTTTTCCCCTTGTAAACGCCGGTGTAACCAAGGATGTTACGCACGCTTGAATACAGTACGGGGTTTTCTAAAAAATTTTCCGCAACATATTTCGCCCGCAGAGGATCTCCCGGCAGTAAAATTGATTCGGCAATTTCCCCTTCCTTTGCCGCGATATGTATCGACATTGATACCTCCCTTTTGACTATAAAACTCCGGCTGTCAGAACAGCCGTTATTATTTTCCATGATAAGGATAACATAAATATTGATAAAAATCCACAATAAAAATTGACGATGTTGTATTTTTTTTACCATATTACCTGTATTTCTTTAAGGCGGATTTCTCGGGACAGTTATCGTCATCTGCTAATATAAACTTATTTTTACTGTAATTGAGTAAATTATCATTTTTCATCTTTATAAGTTCGTGAGAAAGCGCGCTGCGTTCAACGCAAAGGAAATCCGCCATCTCCTGACGGTTAAACGGGAGAGCGATATTCCTTGTTCCGAACGATTCAAGATAGCGTAATACTTTTTCCCTGATTGTTTTTAATTCAAGGATTTCCATTCTGTTTTGAAGCGTTAAATTTTTTCCGGCGATAAGGTAAAGCATATTTACTATCAATCTGTTGCAGGAAACGGAACAAGTTTCTATCACGCGGGCGAAACTGAGCTTCATAATGCATGAATCCTGCGCAGCGGTTACCGTAACAGGACTTTGGGTAAAACCCGCGCAGTACAGGGCTTCTGCGAAAATTCCTCCTTGTTTTATCGAAGCCACCAGAGAACGGTTTCCGTTATAACTGTTGCGCGTTATGTGAAGATGCCCTGATAAAACAATGCCGATATAATCAAGACGGTCGCCCGTAAGAAGTATAATTTTTCCTTTTCCCGCGTTATGTGTCACTGCTCCAAGAGAATTAAGCAGGGATTGGATTTCGGAATGTTTGATTCCTTTAAACAATCCTGTTAGTTTCAGAATCTCCGAATAATTTTCAAAATTTTTCAAACTTTTCTTCTTTATGTGGTTATAACCACGGAAATACCTGTCAACTTTAATATAATTGTAAATGTAAAGCAACGAAGAATTTTACTTTTTATAAATCTATTTTAAGGAGATTGTAATGGAAAAGCACGCATGTACTGTTTGTGATATTTTGAATGATAAGAGAATGTTTTGTTTTCAATGCCAGCAGACGGTGAAAGGAACAGGCTGTACTGCGTCCGGAGTATGCGGTAAAAACGCGGAAACCTCTCTTGAGCATGATTTTCTAACCTGCGAAATGATTTCCCTCGCTTCCGCGATTCAGGCGATGGGTATGCAGAAAGATTTCGGAGAAAACGCGCCGCAGGAGAACAGGATTAATTTGAAAAGAATAATTAATTTAATCGTGGATGGTTTATTCGCTTGTGTTACAAATGTTAACTTTGATGCTGATAATATCGCGTCTCTTAGTTCTGAAATCAGGGAAGAGCGGGATAAACTCGGCGGAATGCATGTTGTTATAAGTCCTGACGATCTCTTCGGCGGTGATGAAGATATCCGCTCTCTGCGCTCCACTCTGCTTTTCGGGCTTCGCGGAATGGCAGCTTATGCGTATCACGCGAGAATTCTCGGGAGACGTGAGAACGAAGTGGATTTTTGGTTCATTAAAGGTTTGGCAGCGCTCGGACAGGAACATACAATTGATAAATGGCTCGCTCTCTTGATGGAATTCGGCGGCGTAAATTTAAAATGCATGGAGCTGCTTGATGCAGCTAACACTTGCGCTTACGGCGATCCCGTTCCTGCGCAGGTTTCGCTCGAAATTGAAAAAGGGCCTTTCATAATTATTACAGGGCATGATCTCCGCGATCTTCAGATGCTTCTTGAACAGACAGAAGGCAGGGGGGTTAATGTTTACACGCACGGAGAAATGCTTCCCGCTCATGGTTATCCTGAGTTGAAAAGATATCCGCAGTTAAAAGGGCATTACGGAAGCGCGTGGCAGAATCAACAGAATGAATTTAAAGATTTAAAAGCGCCTATACTGTTTACAACCAACTGCATCATGCCTGTGAAAGAAAGTTACGCAGACAAGGTTTATACAACGTCAGTAGTGCGTTATCCAGGAATGATCTATATTGATGAGGATCAAAATGGTTTTAAAGATTTCAGTTCCATCATCGAACACTCTATAAGGCTCGGCGGATTCAATGAAAATATGCACCTAACAGGAATTAACGGCGGTAAATTTATAACTACAGGTTTCGGGCGGAAAACTATGCTGGACAATGCGCCGGCTATCATTAATGCAGTCAAACAAGGAGAAATTAAACACTTTTTCCTTGTAGGCGGCTGTGACGGCGCACAGAATGACAGAAGTTATTACACTGATTTTGTCAAACAAACACCTAGTGATACAATTGTGCTTACGCTTGCCTGCGGAAAATTCCGTTTTAACGATCTTGACATTGGTTCAATCGGGCCTTTCCCGCGAATTCTGGATATGGGGCAGTGCAATGACGCTTACGGCGCGGTTAAAACAGCGCAGGCGTTAGCTGAAGCGTTTAATTGCGGTGTTAACGATCTGCCGCTGACTCTGGTGCTGTCGTGGTATGAGCAGAAGGCTGTGTGTATTCTGTTGACTCTGCTGTCACTCGGTATAAAACATATTTATATAGGACCAAGCGTTCCGGCTTTCTTCTCGCAAAAAGTGTTTGATGTGATTGTGGAAAAATTTAATTTAATTGTGATTAGTACACCTGAAAATGATTTAGAGAAGATACTGAAGAAATGAATAGTTTTATATAACATCATTATAAATCATGCATAATAAAACAGGTTGAATATCATTTAGTTAAATGTTAGAATAAATATAACTCCGATTCCCCTTATGTCTGTAACGGACTGGCTAAGGCTGAGAGGCTATGCAGGGCGGAACGATACAGCCGCAAAAAAATATTGTAAACGCGGCTGATGAGAGTACGGGCGGAAACGCCTTTGCTTACCATTGTGTGAAGGAGAAATTATGAAAAAGACTCTTTGTCTTGCGGCGGCCGCGGCGCTTTTGCTTGTCTCGGCTTTCCCGCTCTTTGCCGGAGGTATTCGACAGAATACAAGAGACTCCGCTTCGGTTCCCGTTATGGGAAGAATAACGCTTTCAACAACAACAAGTACGCAGGATTCAGGACTTCTCGATTATCTTCTGCCTGTGTTTACGCGTGAAACGGGATGGGAAGTTGATGTTGTAGCGGTTGGTTCAGGCGCCGCGCTCAGGATGGGGCGCGACGGGGATGCCGACGTGCTTCTTGTACACGCGCGTCCTGACGAAATCCGGTTTGTGGAGGACAGCTACGGCTCTGTCCGTTTTGACGTTATGTACAATGATTTTCTTGTTGCAGGACCAGCTCTCAGCGCAATTGCGCATAACAGCGATGTGATTCAGACATTACGCGGCATTGCCGCCGCGAATCTGCCTTTTGTGTCCCGCGGCGATGATTCTGGAACACACAGAATGGAGTTGCTTCTTTGGCAGGAGGCGGGCATTAATCAAAGCGGTATGCGCAGCTATTCTTCCGTCGGTCAGGGCATGGGAGCGACGCTTCAAATGGCAAACGAGATGCGCGCCTTTACATTGACAGACCGCGCTACCTGGCTCACTTTAAGAAGGGACGGCAGAATTGATCTTGGCGCGGTCTGCGAAGGCGATTCGCGGCTTTTAAACTATTACGGAGTAATTGTTGTAAATCCGGCGCGTCATCCGCGGATTAATGCTTCAGGCGCGATGGCTTTCGCGCAATGGATGATAAGCGATTCGACACAGCGCTTGATTGGACAGTACGGTATCGCGGAATACGGCGCTCCTTTATTTACACCTAACGCTGCTGTGAATTTGCCTCAATAAACGTATACGTTTAACGTACAGGAAACGCCGGGATGAACTGGGGAATTATAAATTTAAGCGCCGATACTCTTTCGATTATCGGCGTTACGCTGCGGATGTCATTTTTCTCGACTCTAATCTCCACTATTCTCGGCGCCGCTTTCGGACTGCTTCTAGAGAAACACAGTTTCCACGGAAAGAAAATCGTTGTCAGGATATGCCGCACATTGATGGGTATGCCGCCTGTTGTCGCGGGTTTAATTATTTATCTTCTCCTGATGCGCCGCGGGCCGCTTGGTTTTCTGGGGATTCTTTTTACGGTGCAGGCGATGGTAATCGCGCAAGTGTTTCTAATCACTCCGATTATTACCGGCATGATATACACCTACGCGGCGAGATCGGCTCCGTCCATACGCGCGTTCGCGAAAACGATGGGAGCCGGCCGCCTGCAAACATATTTTCTTTTTATAAAAGAGATGAGCGGTGAGTTCTACTTTGTGGTTGTTACAGCCTTTGCCCGCGCGATTAGCGAAGTGGGAGCGGTTATGATCGTTGGCGGCAATATCCAGCATAAAACAAGAACAATGACAACTGCAATTTCCATGTTACGCAACATGGGTGATTTCAGCCAGGGCATAACACTTGGTATACTGCTTTTGTTAATCGCGTTTTTACTGCAAACACTTTCTGATTTTTTACGCAGAAATGAAAGAAATGAGGAAAATTTTTAACAATGCTGCTCACGAATGTTAGGAAAAAGTTAGGTGATTTTTCTCTTAGCGTTGACAGTTTATCTTTTTCAAAACCGGGAGTGTACGGACTAATCGGTCCAAACGGAAGCGGCAAATCCACGCTCGTTAAAATAATGGCGGGACTTCTTGAGAAAGACAACGGAACAATTGATTATGAAGGTATTAATACAAAGGAAATAACATTTCTTAGCAGAAAGCCTTATATGATGGAAGACACAGTTTATAACAATCTTGTATATCCTTTAAAACTCCGCGGTATAGAACCTGACAGCGGTATTGTTAACACATTTCTTGATAAAATGAATTTTTCCGAAAAGGGAAGGCAGAGAGCGAAGAGTCTTTCCGGCGGCGAGCAGCAGAAGCTCGCATTCCTCCGCGCTGTTATCTTTAAACCAAAAATTATAATCGCCGATGAAGCAATGACCGCGATGGATATGGATTCGATAGATATTTTTGAAAATTCAATTTTGGAAGAACAGAAAAAGGAAAACTCAATCTGGATAATAATAAGCCATCAGATGTCTCACATAAGGCGTATTTGTAATTATTTATTTTTTATGTATGATGGAAGAGTGGAAATGGAAGGAAGCGTAAAGGAGATTTTTTCCGAGACCGGGAATCCCCGCCTTAAAAAATATCTCAGATCCTACAGCGGATAATTTATGAAACTGCTCACAGTTGATACAATTGAACAGGCGCGTGAAAAAATAATTTCTTTCTGCTCTACATGGCAGTTAAAAAATGAAGAGATTACGTTATGCGATACTATGGATCGTATTGCTGCCGAAGATATTTATTCACCATGCAGTGTTCCTTCTTTCCGCCGTTCGACAGTTGACGGTTATGCTGTTGCAGCCTCTGATACTGCCGCAGCCTCGGAGGGAATACCTGTTTTTTTAAAGCAAATCGGCTCTGTTTCAATGGGAAAAAAGGCGGATTTTTCTATAAAACATGGAGAGTGCGCCTATGTTCCGACAGGCGCGATGCTTCCTGACGGCGCGGATGCCGCGGTGATGATCGAATACAGTGAAACAGCAGGCGATATTATTTCTATTTATGATGCCGCCGCCGTTGGAATGAATGTAATCGAAGCAGGAGAAGATTTTAAAAATGGGGAACTGCTTTTAAAAAAAGGAACAAAGATTCGTCCGCAGGAAATAGGCGCGTCATCCGCGGCCGGTATAACAAGCGTAAAAGTTTTTACTCCTCTTTCTGTTGCGATTATTTCTACAGGTGATGAACTTGTTCCGCCTGATGAACAGCTAACGCCCGGTGAAGTGCGCGATATTAACACAAACGCGTTATCCGCACTTGCTAAAAAATACGGGTTTAACGTGAGATCAGCGCGGGTTCTTCCTGATGATGAAGAAAAAATTGAAAAAGCTGTAAGGGAGGAAACAGCGTTAAATGATATTGTTTTAATCTCAGGCGGAAGTTCTCAGGGCGATAAGGACATGACAAAAATGATAATCGATCGTACTGCGAAGCCGGGTATTTTCACTCATGGTCTAGCGTTAAAACCCGGAAAACCTACAATCCTCGGATGGGATGAAGAAAGCAAAACATTGATCGCAGGTTTACCCGGACACCCTGTTTCCGCGATGATGGTCTTTACATTATTGTTAAGCTCGCTTCAATTGGAACACAACGCATTAAACACTGATCGCCGCGCAGAAGATGCCGACAGCCGTCCGCAGGCTGCTAATTATCCAGTTCCCGCAAAAATTGCGTCTAACGTACCCGGCTCTCCCGGGAAAGCGGTCTGCCTTCCCGTAACGCTTGTTTTAGAAAACGGCGCATATCTAGCACGGCCTGTTTTCGGAAAAGCGGGAATGGTTTCCACGCTGACACGCGCTGATGGTTTTGTCGTTATAGATATTAACAAAGAAGGATTAAAAAAGAATGAGTCTGTTATGGTTCATCTTTTTTAAGAGGATTAAATGGCAAATCGTAATTTGTATTTAAGCAATATCCCCGTTGAAGAAGCGCTCAGTAAATATTTATCCGCGCTTGATGTTATGCCAAAATTTGAAATAATTCCCGTTGAAGACAGCCTTGATCGCGTAACACGCGCGGCGGTCTATGCTCGTTTCAGTTCTCCGCTTTTCAATGCCGCCGCGATGGACGGTATTGCCGTAAACGCGAAGGACACAAACGGCGCGCGTGAATCATCTCCTGTCACTCTGAAAGCGGGGATGGATTTTAAAATTGTCGATACGGGAGATCCTGTAAACGCGCCGTATGACGCGGTTATCATGGCAGAGGATCTTATTCAGATTGACGGCAGTGAAGATGTAAAAATTATGGAGGCAGTTTCAAGCTGGCAGCATATAAGGCCTGTCGGCGAAGATATTGTCGCGGGTGAAATGATAATTCCCGGAAGGCACAGAATAAGGCCGATAGATATTGGCGTGCTTTTCTCAGGCGGCATTACCTGCGTGGAAGTTTTTTCAAAACCAAAAATCGCGGTTTTTCCAACAGGAACGGAAATCATTGATGCTTCCTCACTGAAAGAAGGCGGGCATCCAAAAGCGGGAGAAATAATTGAGTCAAACACAAGAATGTTTGAAGCGCTTATTAAACAAAGCGGGGGAGAAGCGTCGCGTTTTGCTCCTGTTGCGGATAATTTTGAAAAATTAAAAGACGCAGTTCAAAAAGCGGCAATTGAATATGACATGGTGCTGATAAACGCGGGATCAAGCGCGGGAACGGAAGATTTTACCGTACAAGTGTTACGCGAAATCGGCGAAGTGATAGTTCACGGGGTTGCGATGAAACCCGGAAAGCCTGTGATTCTGGCTAAAGTAAACAGTAAACCTGTAATCGGAACGCCCGGTTACCCTGTGTCAGCGTGGCTTTCCTATCAAACTTTCGCTTCTCCCGTACTGTCAATGTTTACCGGAAGAAGAGAGGAGACATTAAAAAAAACAGAAGCGGTAATATCAAGAAGAATTGTTTCTTCGTTGAAACACAAAGAGTATGTGCGCATAACAGCCGGGAAGGTAAACGGCTTACTTGTCGCATCTCCTCTCGCCAGAGGAGCTGGAGCCGCGATGTCGCTTGTAAGAGCTGACGGTTTTTGCGTGATAGATCAAAGAAGCGAAGGAATTGAAGCCGGAGAAAAGGCGCAGATTGAGTTATACCGTTCCATAGAAGAAATTGACCGCACACTGATCGTAAACGGCAGCCACGATTTAATTCTTGATGTAATCGCGGACATGATGTCCTGCGGCAACGGCATCAATCTTGTTAGCTGTCATGCAGGCAGTATGGCGGGGCTTTTATCTCTTAAACGCGGCGAGTGCCATATCGCCCCTGTTCATCTGTTAGACGAAGAGACCGGCGTTTACAATATTAGCTGGATAAAAAAAATATTAAATGGAATGGATGTATGTTTAATTAAAGGGGTCGGGCGTGTTCAGGGACTTATCATTAAGAAGGGGAACCCGCTTAAAATAAAAACATTAGTGGATCTTCGCCGCTGCCGTTTTATCAACCGGCAGAGAGGAGCAGGGACAAGACTGTTATTGGATCATCTGTTAAAGAAGGAAGGAATTGACAGCGCGGAAATAGACGGCTATTCAAGAGAAGCCGCGACTCACATGGCGGCTGCCGCGGCCGTACAAAGCGGCGGCGCTGATGCCGCTATGGGAATCGCGTCAGCCGCAAAAGCGCTTGATCTTGATTTTATCGCGATGGGAGAAGAAGAATACGATTTCGCCGTCCGTGCGGATTCTTTAAATCTAAAAGAAATAGAAATATTCATTGATACGCTTAAAAACAGGGACTTCCATGAAAAACTTGCGGAACTAGGACATCCGTTGAACGCATATACATGGAATAGATCAGGAGAGATTGTTTACATTAATATGTAAGTAAAGGAGATAATTATGCCGAACGAATTAACACATTTTGATTTAAAGGGTAACGCTGTAATGGTTGATGTTTCTGAAAAAGAAATTACCGCGCGTACCGCATTGGCTAAAGGCATCATCTCCATGAACAACGAAGCGATGAGCGCTGTTCTTAGCGGCACCGCAAAAAAAGGCGATGTGCTTGGAGTCGCGCGCATAGGAGGAATAATGGCTGCTAAAAAATGCGCTGATATTATCCCGCTTTGCCATCCTCTTAACTTTGACAAATGCGCGGTGGATTTTTCTGTCAACGAAAGTAAAAAAGAAATTGAAGCGTCGTGTGAGGTGAAACTTTCCGGCAAAACAGGCGCGGAGATGGAAGCTCTTACAGGCGTATCCACCGCGCTTTTGACAATTTATGATATGTGTAAAGCTCTGGATAAAGGCATGGTTATCGGTAATATCCGGTTATGCGAAAAGTCGGGAGGAAAGAGCGGGCTTTATGTTAATTGATTCTTTCGGAAGGAAACTGAATTATTTACGCATCTCTGTTACCGACCGCTGTAATTTGCGCTGTGTTTATTGTATGCCTTCCAATGGAGTGGAGTGGAAACCTCACCGCGATATTCTTACTTTCGAGGAAATTCTGCGTATAACGGAAATCATGGCGGGATTGGGAATAAGCCGTATAAAAGTAACAGGCGGAGAGCCTTTACTGCGGAAAGGATGCGCTTCTTTTCTCGAAAAACTTAAAGCTGTAAATGGAATTGAAAACGTTACGCTGACCACTAACGGGCTTTTGCTGCGCAGGTATCTTGATGAAGTGGAAAAAAATATTTCACTCCCTGATGGTATAAATATCAGTATTGACGCGCTTGACGCGCAAAGATATATGCGCATAACGCGGTGTGAAGCGGCTCATACGCCTGATATGATTCTTTCACTAATCAGACAGCTTCTTAATGAAAAAATAAATGTTAAAATAAACTGCGTACCGGTTTGTTCATTTAACGAAGAAGAAATAATTCCAATCGCCGCGCTTGCGAAAGATAAGAATATAATTGTTAGATTTATTGAACTTATGCCTCTTGGTTCAGCGTCAGAGTTCCAATCCGTACCGGGAGCGGAGGTCGCGGAGAAAATTGAAAAAACATTCGGCAAGCTTGTTCCTTTTAACGGTATTTCGGGTAACGGTCCTGCGCTTTACTACAGTCTGCAAGATTTTGCGGGAAAGATAGGTTTTATAAACGCAATAACACACGGCTTTTGCGAGACCTGTAACAGACTGCGCTTGACATCGGACGGCCTTTTAAAACTGTGCCTTTCAGATGATATGAGCCTTGATATCAGAGAAATGGCGCGTAACGGACAAAGCGACAGCGGGATCGCGCAGCGGATTGCTGAGTTTGCCGCTTGTAAACCGCGTTTTCATTCGCTTTCGAGCGTATACGGCAGAAAAGAAAAGCACAGCGAAGGGATGTCGGCGATAGGCGGCTGAAAAAGAATCAATTTCTCAGCCTGATCCACGTTTCTCCGTTTCCTGTAAATGATTCATTTGAAATCTGCCTGTAAAGCAAAGTCTGCCCATCAACTGATATCGTGATTGTGTTTCCGGCAATTCTATATACTCCGTTACTCGACATAGTGTTTTGAACATCAATTAAATTAATTGTGCCGGAAACGGAAGTCCCTGTAAATCTTATATACCTGCCGCTTCCTGTAAGCTGATACGATCCCGTCTGAAATGTTATAATTTGCATATCGGTAATACCCGCGGCTGGCTGCTGCGTTACTGTATTGAACTGCTCTACCGCGCCGTTTTCCAGCAGAAAATTGTATATCGCTCTGTTGTTTTTATTTCCGGCGATGGATAAGGCTGTATCACCTTCCGCGTTACGCGCATTTATATTTGCGCCGTTTTCAACAAGTAATTGAACCATTTCGTAATTTTCGTAAAGGGCGGCATATAAAAGAGGCGTCATTCCGTCAGCATTAATTCTTGTCAGCGGATATTGATAATTTACATTAACTCCCATTTCTATAAATAGCCTCGCAATGTCAAACCTCTGCCTTGCCATTGATAAAAGCAGAATCTCGCCGTTTGGAACAGCGCCGTTTTGCAGTAAAAAGTGAATCACATTATTCTGTCTGTTCCTGTTAACCGCCGTAAATAAATCAAATCCTGATGGACGGATATCGTAAGAGAGCATTAACTGGCAAGCTCTTAATGTGTTATCGCCTGATGAATAATTCATCACGAAATTCATCACAAGTCTTTTATCGGAATCGGTCATCGTTCTTATATTAGATCTTAATATATTGTCAATTGTTCCAAAATCATTATTGTAAAGAGCGTCAATCAGCGGACGCCTGTAGTCTTCAGCCGCGGCTGTATCGGGAAAGACTAAAGTGATTAAAAATATTATTAAATAAATTTTCATTATAATAATTAAAAATGTATCAAATTATTAATAAATGGTCTATAAGAAAAAACGATGCGGCATATTAATTCGCTTATCATTACAGTATTTAAGTGGTATAATATATTATGGGAAAAATTCTTGCGGTCTGCACCAGCGTGGAAAAAGGCACAGCGAAACGCGATGCCGGAAGAGCGCGGTTTATAACAGGCTGGGGTATCGATGGAGACGCGCACGCCGGCCGCTGGCACAGGCAGGTAAGCCTTCTTTCTCATCAAAAGATCGAAGAGTTCCGCGAAAAAGGCGCGGATGTAAAAAACGGTGATTTCGGCGAAAACCTTGTTGTGCAGGGAATTGATCTTCGTTCTCTTTCAACAGGAACGATTCTTGAATGTTCTGACGTGATTTTGGAGATAACCCAAATCGGAAAAGAATGTGTAAGCCGCTGCGCAATCTACAACAGAATGGGCGACTGCATCATGCCGCGAGAAGGCGTTTTCGCAAGAGTTATCCGCGGCGGTTTTATCGCATCAGGCGATGAGATTTCAATCTGTAAAACGGATGATGCGCGCGCGCATAAATACCGCGTGTGGATAATTACCGCGAGCGACAGAGGATCAAGAGGAGAGCGCGAAGATCAAAGCGGCGGGATAATACGCGAAATTGCCGAGGCCTCAGGCTATGCCGCCTCAGGATATACCCTGTTAGCTGACGATCGGGATAATATCGAAAAGGAATTAATAAGAATCTGCGATAATTGCCTTGCCGATCTTATCCTTACAACAGGCGGAACAGGTTTTTCGCCGCGGGATTGCATGCCGGAAGCGACGGCTGCGATCTCTCACAGGCTTGTGCCGGGTATTCCGGAAGCGATGCGGTGTTTAAGCATGGCAGTCACAAAACGCGCGATGCTCAGCCGATGCGCGGCGGCGATCAGGGGAGAAACTCTTATCATCAATCTGCCGGGAAGCCCAAAGGCTGTACGCGAAAATCTAGGATTCATAATGGAAGAAATTAGACACGGTCTTGATGTTCTTACAGGCAGAATTTCGGATTGTAAATAGCAAAAAATTTTCCACAGGTAACTAGTTTTTTATTATATTTTTATTATAATGTGGTATAGGTAATAGAAACGTTACAGCCAGATACACCCGTTGAAGTCGGCTTTTTTGCAGGTTTTATGGAGGAATAAAGTAAGTGGCTTACAATTCCATTTTTCGCAAAATCAGAAATAATACGCTTTTTATCGTAATTGCGATTGTATTAATGGCAGTAATCATAATAGGAACCGGGCTTTATGTTATAAGGCAGAATGTAATAACGGCAAGCAATATCCTGGGTATCTCCGCCGCCAATGACGCGAAAGAAGCGCTCATAGGACAGATCGAGTACACTCTTCTGCGTCTGGCTGAAAGTAAAGCCGCAGTCAGCGATGAAAAATTCGCCAATATCGCGGAACATATCAATATAATATCGCAGACTGCGACTAATATTAGATCCAATCCAGGCGCATACGGCCGGAGGAGTATCTCCTATCCCGATACTTCAAATACGGAAGGCCGGGTAACCGTAATGGTGCAAATTTCAGATAACACCAATTACTCCGACGTAAGAAATGAAATTGAGCTGATGGCGAATATACAGGATTTACTGCTCGCCATTCAAACCAATAATAAAAGCGTAGGCACAACTTACATCGGCACTGAAGCCGGAATAACAGTTTGCGCCGATCCTGATTCCGCGCAAAAAACCCCTTACTTTAACTGCAGAACGCGTATGTGGTACATTAACGCAAAAGCGGCAAACGGTCTTGTCTGGACAGATGTTTTCGAGGATTATCTCGGGCGCGGACTTGCCATAACATGCGCGAAACCTTTTTACGACGCGGGCGGAAATATCGCCGGTGTCGCCGGTATGGGTTCTTTTCTTGATACGCTTAATGATGTTGTCGTCGGTACTGTAATCGGCGAAACCGGTTACGCTTTTATGGTCAACGAAAAAGGCGAAGTGATTATCTCAAACAATATTCAAAGAGACGCAAACGGCCGCATGATCCGTGAGAATCTTCTTGAGAGCGCGTCCTTCCCGCGTGAAACTGCGCAAAGAATGATAGGCGGCAATTACGGCATTGAGCGCATTGTACTGGACGGCACTGAAAAATTTATCGCGTATTACGGATTAAAAAATATTCCGTGGTGTTTCACCGTTGTCATCGATATGGATGAAGTAATCGCGCCTGCTTTGCATATCGAAAAAAATATTATGGACACGAGGCAGTCAACACTTGATTCAATTGGAAGTGTGATTTTTATCATCGGGATTATTTCCGGTTTCGCGCTTTTGGTTATTATTGCGGGTACAAGCCTCGTTACAGGAAGGCTCGCTAAAAGCCTGACGATGCCTATTTTCAAATTGACAGAAGACGCGGCATTGATCGGCAGCGGAGAACTGGATCATGTTCTTGATATTAAAACAGGCGATGAACTTGAAATACTTTCAGACGCAATTAATTCGATGATCAGAAACATTAAAAGAATTTCCGCTGAAAAAGATTTCGCGGAGCAGAGCAACCGTTACAAGAGCGCGTTTCTTGCGAATATGAGCCATGAAATACGAACGCCTATGAACGCGATTTTAGGTATCGCGGAAATCCAGATGCAGAACGCAATTAATTCACAGGACACAAAAGAGGCTTTTAATAAAATATACGAATCGGGTGATCTGCTTTTAAAAATTATTAATGACATTCTTGATCTTTCTAAAATTGAAACCGGTAAACTGGAATTGACTCCGGGTAATTACGATATACCAAGCGTTATCAATGATACCGCGCAGATAAATCTGCTCCGCTATGACAGTAAACCGATCAAATTTAATCTTCATGTTGACCAAAACACTCCGCACAATTTGTACGGAGACGCGCTTCGTATCAAACAGGTGTTGAATAACATCTTAAGCAACGCGTTTAAGTACACAGAAGAAGGACAGATCGATTTTAATATTTATTCCGAGGCTGCCTTTACAAGCGGCGGGGATGACAGCGGCATTGAAAACGAAAATGTTATAATTGTTTTCCGTATCAGCGATACGGGGCAGGGCATGACGCAGGAACAGTTAGGTATGCTTTTCGACGAATACACGCGTTTTAATCTTGAAGCAAACAGAACTGTGATCGGCGCGGGCTTGGGTATGAGCATTACAAAGCGCCTTCTTAATCTTATGAACGGCGAAATTGCCGTTGAAAGCATACCGGGTCAAGGTACTGTGTTTACAGTGCGTATTCCGCAAAAGCGTGTTGACTCTCTTGTGTGCGGCCCCGAGCTTGCTGAAAAACTTGGAAAATTTAATTTTTACAGTGCATCCATTTCCAGAAAGACCCAATTCATGCGCGAGTACATGCCGTACGGAAGTGTTCTTGTTGTGGATGATGTTGAGTCGAACATTTATGTTATAAAGGGAATGTTAACCCCCTACGGACTTGAAATTGATACAGCGTCAAACGGGCTTGAGTCGATAGAGAAAATTGAAAACGGAAATACATACGACATTATTTTTATGGATCACATGATGCCGAAAATGGACGGTCTTGAAGCTGTTAAAATTATCCGCGGCATGGGATATACGCGCAGCATTATCGCGTTGACAGCTAACGCTTTGATAGGCAGGGAAGAGATGTTCATGCAAAACGGTTTTGACGGTTTTATTTCCAAACCGATTGACTCGCGCGAACTGAACCATTGCCTGAATGATTTAATCCGTAATAAAAAACCGCAGGAAGTAGTGGAAGAAGCGAGGCGGGAACATATTAAGAAAAAGCTGGAAATCGCGGCCAGCCCCGGCATCTCCAACATAGAAAAATTCTTTCTGCATGACGCGCAAAACGCGGTAAAGGTTTTGGAGGATTTAAATAAAGATCCCGTTAGTTACAGCGCTGAGGAATTTGAATTGTACATTACCACTGTACACGGAATTAAAAGCGCTCTTGCCAACATAGGGCAGGCTGAGTTATCACAGAAAGCATCAGAGCTTGAAACCGCAGGAAGAGAAAAAAATATCGAAGTGATGTCATCTGAAACTCCCGCATTAAAAGAAGCGCTTACATTTCTGATCGAAAAATTAACGCCGAAGGAAACTACAGGCAATACCTCGGTATCAGCGGATGATATATCTTTTTTAAAAGAAAAAATGCTTGAAATTAATGCTTCATGCGGCGAGCTTAATAAAAAGGCCGCCAAGAAAGCGATGAATGAATTATATAAGAAAACATGGCCGGTACATATCAATTCCGCTTTAAGTAATATATCAACGCTTTTACTACACAGTGATTTCAACAGAGCGGCCGAAATCGCGCTGCAAACAGCGTCGCTTACAGATGTGTCAGCCGGACAAAAAGGCGCGGATTAGAAAATCGTAGTTCCTGTAAAATTTTCGCCGCGCAGAATTTTCCTCAGATTCTCAAGGTCTCTTCCGCCGGCGCAGATTACCTTTAATTTGATTTTTTCCGCGTGGCGGCTCGCGACAGGATCGAAGGGAACATTTTTGCCGGGTACCCATTCATCTCCTGTGATCGCGCGGAAATCCGCCCATGTAATTTCATCAATGGGACGCGCGTCGGGGTCGGTCTTTGGATCCGCGGTATATACTTTTTCAATGTTGGAAAGATTTATAACCATGTCTGCGCCGAAACGTTCAGCCAAAAGAACAGCGTCATAATCGGTCGAGAATCCCGGCTTCCATCCGGCGGCTACAAGTACGCGGCCTGTCAGCGGATCAACTTCGCATGGGTTTGTGACAACATCCTGATTGCACCATTCGCACATAACGGCCTTTATAAGCTGCGCGTTCAGTCTTGTCGCCATTATCCCGATCCAGTCCGCCTGATCATCCCTGAGCCTGTTAGCTGCAATTTCACGGTAAGCCTTTTGATAATTACGGGCAGGTGCGCCGCCGCCGACAACAAAAATAAAATGCCTGTTTGAATCGGCTTCAATAAAGGAACGAATCAAATCCGTAAAATTCTTTACAAAAACCGCGTCCACGCCGTCAGGAGCCACAATTGAGCCGCCCAATGAAATTACCGTTACCATATTTACCTCCGGTTACTGTATATAAATTCCGCTGATAATAATATCTCCCCACAGGCTTGAATAAGATTCAAGGCCGCCTGTGGCTTCTTCCCAGATATTCTGGGTGGAATAAGACGGAGCGCGTGATACAATTCTGCCCCTTGCTTCCATCTGTGATAAAACAAGTTCTCCCCTTGAGAACGTGATGCGCTGGTTATCAATATTGCCGAAATAATAATTTGCGTAATCCGTCTCGGAAACGGAGGGACTCTGGACACTTGCGCTTTCTATTCTTACGGCTCCAGATCCCATAACAGGATCTACAGGCACCCATCCAAAACCGTCTATCCAGAATTCCGCCCAATAGTGATGCGTTGTCTGCAAATTTCGGTCGATTAACACGCCCGCTGCCGGAACGCACGGAATGCCCGCCGCCCGCGCCATTGTAGTGTAGAGTAACGCGGCGGCGCAGGGATCTGCCTGCCTTTGCTCAAACGCGGTGATTACGCCGCGCGCGGGTATTTTCGCTATATCAATATTTGTTATTATCCAATCGTATAACACTCTCGCCCTTAAATACGGGTTCTGTTCCCTGCCTATAATCGAGTTTACCGCCGCTCTTATCGTTTGATTGTCAGACGGCAGCATCTCTGAACTCTGCGTGTGCATTGCAGATAACGCGGACGTTTCCCGCCTTATTGACTGATACCTTACCGCTGTCTGAACGGAGTATACCTCAACGCTGTAGGACAGATTGATTGACTGTCCCGTTCCTGAAGAAAGATTGTCAAGTTTATAAAGTCCTGTTCCGCGGTAATTTTCTATAAACGGATCCATGTTACGCGAAATCAAACTGACATTTCTCTGCGAAGGAGAAGTGACAGGCTTCGGCATCCAAAGGTAAAGGGTGTTCGGTCTTGTCGCTTCCAGAACTTTAATATCAACCGAATAAGTGACCGTGTAGCTGCGTTTTTCGCTTATAGTTTTTGTTCCCGGTTTTCCTGTTACATCAAAAAAAACAGGGCGCGATCTTCCGTGAGGGGTCCTTACTTCAATATTTCCGCTGACCGCTCCGTCGGGAATACGGAAGCGGATTTCGCGGGAGTTCCATGATTCGTAACCAAGTTCGATTTCCGAAACTTCCACAAACTCAGGCTCCCTTACAGCGTACGGATTATACGCCCCCGAATCAAAATCCCATGATAAAAAAATCCCGGAAGCTGTCTGCAGTGAATTTTCGCGTGACACGCCAAAATTGCTGCCGGCGATTGTGATCAACGAACCGGGAGCGCCTGACGGCGGAGTAACGGAGGTGATCCGCGGCTGAAGCCCCAATTCCTCGCCTTCAACGGGACGAGGTACTGTCGCGGAATTGGAAAATAAAACGCCGTTGCTTTTTCTGCCTTCAACATGAACATATACAAGCCCCGATTCACCAAGTTCGGGAACTCTTACCACGATAGTATCATCTTTCCACATCGAGTATGACGAGTTTGTCGGAGATATTCCCGCGATTGTCACATAAGATTCATTACGCTCTTCTCCGAAATTGCTCCCGGTAAGCGTAATTACTTCTCCCATTCTGCCTATCTTGGGATCAATCGACGATATGACTGGACTTTCGGTTTCGCATGACAGAATCAGAAAAAAAATAAACAGGCAAGCGGCAAAAAATGTTCTAATGTTCATTTTCCGGGCCGGTTGATTCATCCATATTTTCGTTCTGAGCTAACGGATTAACTGTTAATATCATTTCTATTGAAGAGTCCGACGTGCCAAGCGGAAAGAAAATGATCTGTTCGTTAAACTCAAGCGGGATAGTTTGGATCGATGTATGATAACTTGCGCCTCTTTGCGGATCATTTATCCATATCTGCCCCTGAGCGACCAGTACATTTCCACTGCGGCGCAGATACGGGGTAAACTGCACAGCGATTGCCACATTTGATCCCCTAAGTTGAATGTTTACCGGGCTTCCTGGTATGGTTGTTTTTTGATGTGTCTCATTCCAAATTACTGTAGTTTCATTTTCATAAACTCTTACGCTTATATCAAGAACCAGCGCTCTCCTTCTTATCCCCGGAAGCCTTTCAGAACCGGCGGCTTGAATATCCTGCGCGTAAACCGCGCCCGCGGCTAAAACGCACAATATTCCTGTGAAGAAAATTGATCGGTTCATTTGATTCACTGAAACTGTCTCCGTGATGATGAATAATCGGCGGCTCTGATAATCGCGGGTTCGCCCGACCTTGAGAAATTTTTATTTTCCGGCAGTTGTAAAATAATGATGTTCGCGCCGTCGGGATTCAAAAATTGCAACATTCCGTTCACGTCCGCCGAGGCGGGAAAGATCGCGGGTATTTCTTCGTCGGAAACAAGAGTCTCGGCGAATAAAATATTTTGCCTGTCTGCGGATTCTGTCTGGCGGGCAATTGATGTTCCTGTTCCGCGGACTGCGAATGCGAATGAAAAAAGCACGACAAGCGCCGCCGCGGCGGCAGCCGGAACCGGTATAGAAATCCGCCGATGCCACACAGCGGAACGGGATGCGGCAGTAAACTGCCGTTTTGACGCTAAATTATTCCAGACGCGTTTCTTCGCCGCTTCCATGGATTCTTGTTCTTCTGAAAGGGAAGGAGCGTCAGTTGCATTTTGATCCGCGTATGTTTCTTTTTTAATCAATTTATTAAGCTGTTGATAATTTTCCAGCTTTTCCCTGCATGAGGAACAGTGCGTGAAATGATCGCACAGCTTTTCCTTCCAGGGTGAAGGCAGCTCTCCGTCGAGATAAATTGAAAGAAGTTGCGGATCAGGACACATTTGTACCACCTTGTAGCGGCTTTAATACCGCGTTATCAGCCTTAGCGGGCTGCTTGGCTGCCTGCTGCTCATCTGCGAGCAGAACTGCAAGCCTTTCGCGGGCTCTGAAAACCCGCACTTTTACATTTCCTTCGCTGATACCCAGAGTTTTACCTATTTCCTTATAATTCATGTCGGCATACTCTTTCAGAATCAGTACCATTCGCAGGTTATCCGGCAGTTTTTTTAAAGCTTCCTGTACCTCTTCGCAGGTTTCTTTTTTTACCAGTAAACCCTCTCCGGTTTCTTCCTGCCTGTAATCATCCCTAAAAGCGCGTTGATATGCTTTTCGTTCCCTCTCTTTGCGTTTTGAATAGTTCAGCGAAGCGTTCTTTATTACGCGGATAAGCCAGTACTTCGCTTCCTCCGGGTTCGGAAATACCATGTTTTTTTCGTATAACCGGAAAAAACTTTCCTGACAAAGATCCTCCGCCGCTTCCGCGCTGCCGGTAATCCGAAAAGCTACCTTGAATAAAATTGGAAATGCCGAATCATACAAAGCCTTGAAATTACGGTTGTACTCCAATGAATGGCCGGCTTCGGCATCATGAACAGAACCTGAGCCGTTTTCCAATTCACCATCTATAATTTTAAACAAGCCTTTTTCCTATTTGTTACATTAAAAATATCTATCATGCAAAGGATAAAATCAAATTTACCCAAGTTTCCATGTTGTCCCCGCGGGGTTGTCCTCGAGTATTATACCACGATCTTTTAGTGTTTGTCTTATGTTATCGGCGGCCGCGAAATCCTTTGCTTTTTTGGCTTCCGCCCTTTTCGCGATTAATTCCTCTATTTCCCGCGCAAATTTCTCATTTACGCCGTCTGCGCTCTTTGTAACGGCCTCTTCCAGCTTTAACCCCAAAACCCTGTCCATGTCATAAACAGCCGCCAGAGCTTCAGGCGACGCGGGCGCGTCCTTCAAAAGCCCCCATAGCTCCGCCAACGCGCGTGGAGTGTTAAGATCATCTTCTATTGCCTTATCAAAACCTTCTATATAGCTGGTATATTCCGCGCTTCTGATGCCGGTTCCTATTTCCAGCCTCCCGGCTTCCGCGATATCCGCCTGTGAAAATTTCGATTTAATTTTGTCGATTAATGATTTCCGGGCATTTCCGGCGCCTTTCAGGCTCTCCATAGAAAATTGAATCTGGCTGCGGTAATGCCCGCCAAGCAGAAAATAACGGTAATCAAGGGGATCATGGCCTTCGTCAATAAGCGCCTGCAATGTGAGAAAATTGCCTTTTGATTTTGATACTTTGCTCTTGTTTATCACAAGGAATTCATTGTGAAGCCAGTACGATACCCAGGGTTTTTTACCTGTGGCAGCTTCGCTTTGCGCTATCTCGTTTGTGTGGTGGATCGGAATATGGTCGATGCCGCCCGCGTGAATATCAAAATTTTCGCCGAGATATTTCATGCTCATCGCTGAACATTCAATGTGCCAGCCGGGATAACCTCTTCCCCAGGGGCTGTCCCAGACAAGCGCCTGATTCTCAAATTTGCTCTTTGTAAACCAAAGTACAAAATCGAAGGCATTGCGCTTGTTCTCGTCCTGCTCAATACGCGCTCCGGCTTTTAACTCGTCAAGCTGAAGAAGAGCCAGTTCGCCGTATGACGGAAATTTAGAAATATCAAAGTAGAGATTGCCTCCTGAGGAATAGGTAAAACCGTTTTTTTCGATGCGTTCAATCAGTGCGATCATTTCGCCGATATGCTCTGTCGCTTTGCAGACAACATTCGGGCGTGTAATATTCATTCTGTCAGTATCGTTAAAAAAAGCTTTTGTGTAAAAATCAGCTATCTCAAGAACAGTTTTCCCGCGCTCGCTTGCGGATTTTACCATTTTATCATCGCCGTCATCCGCGTCATCGGAAAGATGCCCCACGTCCGTAATATTCATTACATGATTCACGTCATAACCCGCGCGTCTCAATGAGCGCACAAGAATGTCATGAAGCACATACGCGCGTAAATTACCAATATGAGCGTAATTATAAACTGTCGGCCCGCATCCGTAAAAAGAAACCTTTCCTTCCCGCAGCGGCTTAAAAACCTGTTTTTCACGGCCTAAAGTGTTGTAAAAATTAAATGTCATGTGATAAGAGTAGAGAAAACAGCATAATAAATCAAGATGAGGCTTCCTGTACATACATTGATAAACAAGCAGTTCAGAGATATAATATTACTGTTGTTTTTTAACATAAAATTATTTAAGTTCTTTAAGGAGATTTATATGAGAAAAATCAAATTGATGATAATTTCAATTATTGCCGTTCTTGCTTCTTGTTTTTTTACAATGGGATGCGGAGAGGACGATAATAAAAGCGTCGATGAGACGCCGCAGCCAAGCCAATATGAAGGTAAATTGCTGATTTTACAGGCGTATGGAAATGTTACAATTGACAATAATGGTTCTCCCGCCGCAGATGATTCTTCCCCTGCCGGAGCGTCACATTCTTTTATTGAGTTGTACAATACCACTGAAGAAGAAATAAACCTGGACGGAATAAACCTTTATTATGCAAATGGAATAAGAGGCGTAGATGTAACCGAGGACTGGGAATGGGAAAAAATCGCGTTGGAAGGAACGATCCCAGCCGGCGGCTCATTTCTTATTCTTGGTAATAAACATGATAATTTAGACGACACAAGATACATAATAGATGACGATTACGGCGATATGGACGAAAATTTTTATCTTTCCAGAAGATCGTTTAAGGTTGTCCTTATAGAAGGCAGCGCTGCTTTAAATATGCAAAACCCCTTTAATATAGACGGCAGCGGTGAAAAAGCGCCGGGTTATATCGACATGGTGGGTGCTTTAAATAATCCTGATGCATCGCCCCCTGATAATATTTTTGGTTTTGAAACCACTCCCGCCCGCTGTTCCGCGTCAGAAGCAGTTCGTCGCAAAAATTTAACAGATACCAATGATAATTCCGCAGATTTTATCGCGGCAAGGTACGGCGCGACAAGCGGCGCTAATATAACTATGACGGATGAAGAATTCGAAGCCCGTTACCCTAGAAATTCCACAGCGGGAAGCTGGGAGCCTTTTGAGGGACCTCTTCCGCCTGAAAACCCGACAGAAGCAGGTGAAAAAAGCGAATATGCGGGAAAATTGCTCATTTTACAGGCAGGAGCTTCCACTGACGGCGCGATTACCCGCAGCTTTGTAGAATTGTATAATAACACTGAAACTGATATCGATTTAGAAACTTTTTCTTTGCAATACGGCGCAATAGGCACAAGCTGGAAAGTAATTAACCTTACAGGAGCTATTCCCGCTAAAGGTTCATACCTTATCAGGGGCCCGTTAGGCACAACTCACGAAGATAACCGTCTTTTCATAGAAAACGCGGATCAAACTGTTGATACATTTATTTTAAGTAACAATGGTTTTAAAATCGCTCTAATGGAAAATCAAGATGTACTTACGGTAGAAAATCCGTTTGCGATGACAGGCGGAACAGCAGCGGATTATGTCGATATGCTCGGCGCTTATAACAGCAATGCATCCAGTGTGGACGCTTTTGAAGCAGCGGCGTTTACGTCAATTTCTAAACAGGCAGCGGCGCGGCGCAGATCGCTTAACGACACCGATAATAATTTAAATGATTTTGAAAGGATCGATTATAAAACATCCGGCATAAATAATACAAAACTGGCTCAAGTAAAACCCAGATACAGCGCAGACGGTGAATGGTCTCCTTTCCCGCCTCCTCCTCCGGGAACTGAAATGCTGATGATACTACAGATAGGAGCCGCAACTGACGGTAATATTTCACACAGTTTTATTGAACTATACAATAATACAAATTCCGAAATTGATCTGACAGGATATTCAATACAATATGCCGCAGGTTTTTCTACAAATTCAGGAAATGGCGCACCCAATGGAAATGCTACAACAGACGGCGTATGGCAAAAAATTGATTTAACTGGAATTATCCCTCCGCGTTGTTCTTTTCTTATTTTAGGTACAGCAGGAACAATGTTGAATCCTGCTTTGAATTTAGGAAGCGTCGTTGGTGATATGGCGGTTTCTTTTACTATAAATAATCGTTGCTATAAGGTTTTATTAATAAAATCGACAACCATTTTATCTGATAGTATTAAAAATCCGTTCGATACTGATGGTGCAGGGACTAAAGTTGCCGGTTACATCGATATGGTTGGAGCTATAAATACCAATAATACTGATAATATTCAAGGTTTTGAAGGAACCAGAATTAGCAATTTAAATAAACAAACAGGACAACGCCGAAAAAATCTTGCTGATACAGATAATAATTTTAATGATTTTGAACAAGCTACCTATTTAGGTGCTTCGTCTGAGAATCACGAGCGATTAAGACCTAAAAACCTTGCTTACGGTTCATGGAACCCAATAACCGGCGAAGCAATAAATCTGCCATAATGAGGAGCGCGAATGTTAAAGTTATTTAAGAGAAATGCAGCATCATTGCTCTGCATACTTCTTGCTTTTTGCTGTTTATTTTTATCATGCGGTGAAACCGCGTCTGATAATAATGACGATGATGTCACTAATTCAGGCAGATTAAGAGCGCCGGAATTTTCACATGACAGCGGGCTTTATGCAGTGTCGTTTCCCCTTGAAATAACCGCAAGAGGCGGGAATCATATTTATTATTCAATAGATGGAAGCGTACCTGACCCGGGTAAAGTTGATAATGTAAAAGTTTTTCGATATACATCCGCGGTTACCATTGCAGATCGGAATAATCCGGTACAGGTTAATTTTCTTGCAACGCCTGCAAATTCCGCGAATTTGTACGGCGATCCAAATGATCCGCGCGGTAATATGCCGTCTATTTATACGCCGAGCAATGCTCAGGTTCCCAAAGCAACGGTGATCCGCGCTGTTGCGGCGGATTCTTCTGGTACAAGAAAGAGCGATGTTGTGACAAGAACTTATTTTATCGGTAATAATCTCGCGAATTACTCGAATCATCCTGTCATTTCGCTTGTTACAGACCCTTATAACCTTGTGGACACCAATTACGGTATTATGGTAAGGGGAGCCGCAACAAACCGCTGGAATTCATCGGATAGCAGCACTAACAGCGTGTATAATTTTCTTCAAAGAGGCACTGAATGGGAACGTATCGCTTCCATGGAATTCTTCGATGGGAACGCAATCTCAAGAAGCGTGCCTGTATCTACCAATGTCGGAATACGTGTCCGCGGCGGATGGTCGCGTGCAGCGGGGCAGAAAAGTTTTAACGTTTATTTCCGCGGAGAGTACGGCGGCATTAATAATTTGACCAATTATCAACTTATTCCCGGCGCGGTACGCGCAAACGGAACGCCTGTGGGGACATACAAGAGTTTTATGCTTAGAAACGGAGGAAACGATTCTGAAGCTACAAAAATGTACGATGTATTTATTCAAAGCCTCTTAACAGACCGCGCCTTTACCGTGCAGGCCGGAGTACCATGCATTGTGTATATTAATGGCGAATACTGGGGCTTTTACAATCTTCAGGAGAGGTACAGCGACAATGCCGCCGAGTATAAATACGGCGTAAACAGAAATAATGTTATTTCCTTTGATAACGGCGCGTTAGATGACGGGAATCCGGGTGAAGAATCGCTTTATTGGGATTTAATGAATTATAGGAATAGAGATCTATCAAATCAGGAGGTTTACGATGAATTTTGCGGCTTAATGGATATTCAGAGCTTTATCGATTATTTTGCCGCTAATATTTACATTAACAATCAGGATTGGCCGCAAAATAATTACCGTGTATGGAGAACACGCACTGTAGAGCAAGGTAATCCATATGGAGACACAAAATGGCGCTGGCAGATGTTCGATACCGAATTCGCGGTGGGAATTTATGCAGGCGGCGCTGTAATGGACGGCTTTCAAAGAATTTTATACGGTGATAATTCCGGGCATCATCACAGTGAATTATTAAAAAAATTATTAACCAATCAGGATTTCCACAGCCAATTTGTTAACACAATGATGGATCTTTACAATATTAATTTCCATCCCGGCAATTTTATGCCGGAATTAGAACGGCTTGCGAACATTTACAGACCATTAATGGCTGATTATAATTCCCGTTTCGGCGGATGGAATAGTTTTGATAATAATATTAATAATATGCGGAAATATCTGACAGATGTAAGAGATGTTATGGTAAATCAATATTTACCGCAATATTGCGGCGTAAACGCCTCTAATATAAAAAACGTAACCATTTCCGCAAGAGATGATGCTTTTTATCTGCCAAACGCGGAAATTATGTTAAATTCATCAACTTTAAAACTTGCGGGCAGTTCGCGGGAATTAAAATACTACTCCGAGCACCCGATCACCGCAACGGCAAACGCGCCGGCAGGTTATCAATTTACAAACTGGACTGTCACAGGAGGCGCTTCAGCGGCAAGTCCCGGTTCAGCGTCCACTGTAATAAATTTTACCGCGGGCGGCGATGCGCAAATAACCGCAAACTATACAAGGCTTTCGAGCATCGATATAAGCGGTACTTTGACTTTATCAGGTCTGACTGATGCGTTATTTGCAAAATTAATCCTTCATAACGCAAATTCCACTTGGAGAAGGGAAATTGAGCTTGATATTACAGAAGGTACAGCGTCATGGACGACAAAAATCGCTCCTTTTGCGTCATCTACGCCGATTTCATTCAGTGTGGAAGCCTATCAGAACAGCGGCAGTGCGGCTCCGTTGTTTGTTGCCGGCAATGTAAAAACAATAAATGTGTATAACACCAACATTTCAGGCGTTTCCATTGAAGCTGCGCCTCAACCTTTAAGTTGGACAACCAGCAGTTATACAGGCGGCTCAGGCGCTATGTCATATCAAAATATGGGTAACGGCGAATATAAAATCAATATAACAGCCGCAAGCACTGATAATTGGCATAGTACAATGTGTTTTAATTACGATTCCGAGGCGGCGGCAGGTACAAGGTATACATACAGTTTTTCCGCAAGAACAGAAAGCGGAACGCGCAATAATATGTATCTTCAATACTATTGGACAGAGCAAAACGGCAGCAGAGGAAGAAATATATCCTTAAATAATACTTATCAGCATTTTTCATTTACAGGAGATGCTATACCGACTTCTAACGGAGCAAGTTTGCAATTCCAGGGCGGTACGCAGACAGGTACCTTCTATGTTAAAGATATTGTTATAACGCCCTCGCAATAATCAAATTTATGTATGTTTAAGCGCCGCTGTTACAACATAGCGGCGTTTTTTTTACTGTTCCCGCGATTTTTTCTTGATTTTCCAGTTTAACGTCTCTACAGCAGTTATTTGTAACAGAAGAATTATTCCTATAAACACCGGAAATATACTAAAACTTAGATATGAAGCGATCCATCCGAATAACGGCGGCATCACAGATGTACCGATATACGCGCATGCCATCTGCAATCCGATGATCGCCTGTGAATATTCTCTGCCGAAACTGACAGGCGTTTCGTGTATAAGGCACGGAAAAATGGGAGCGCAGCCGAGTCCTATCATAAAAAGTCCTGCGAGCGCGAAATTTTCAAAAGGCAGTACGATAATTATCACTGCGCAGCCGATTATTGCCTGTCCAAGCCGTATTATCCGTCTGTTATTCAATTTAATTGTAATAAATCCTGTTATAAAACGCCCTGCGGTTATTCCAAAGAAAAATAAAGCAGTCCATTGCGCGGCAATTTCAGGCGGAAATCCTCTTTCCATCACAAGATAACTGGCTCCCCATAATCCTGATGTCATTTCTATCGAGCAATAAAGAAAAAACGCCGTTAAGACTTCTTTTACCCCGGTGATGGAAAATAATTTAGAAAATTTTACGGATTCGCTCTTAACGGAATTCTCCACAGGTTTTTTCCACAACGGCAATGATATAAACAGTATTACTACAAGGCAGAATTGCATTAGACCGATGGTACGGTAACCCATGTTCCATGAATTCATGTTTAAAAGAAAAGATGCCATTATTAATGGACCGATTGTGGTTCCAATGCCCCAAAAACAATGAAGCCAGCTCATGTGCCTTGCTTTATGATGCAGCGCGACATAATTATTAAGCCCCGCGTCGACTGATCCGGCTCCAAGACCGAGAGGAACCGCGAAAAAACACAGCATATAAATGGAATTTGAAATTGAAAAACCGATTAATGAGACGGCTGTTGTTAAAACGCTTACCGCTGTTACAATCCCTGTGCCGAAACGCCTGATTACTTTCTCGCTGAAAACGGCGGAGACAACAGTCGCGCCTGTAATAACCATCGAAATAAAGCCCGCGTAATGCATCGGGACATTTAATGTGCTGTACATGGAAGGCCATGCGGCTCCAAGCAGCGAATCGGGCAGACCCAGACTTATAAATGAAATGTAAATTATGACTAAAAGTAAAATTGAAAACATATTTTCTCCTATTTATTTTGATTTTTATCCAAGATAGTCTGATAATCTGCGGTAACACTGATTCACAATATGTTTCTGCTCAAGATCAACGTCATCTTCAAGTTCATCGATTAACGATTCAAGGCTTGAAAGGCTTTCATTTACACTGGTGTGAAATCCGCGTGAAGCTCGCAGCCAGTAATTTCCTTCTCCATCTGTGAAAAGCCCGAGGAATCCTAGTTCTTTTGAGTTTCTTTTCCATATAACCGGCTTCGCAAGGCTGTCAAGATGTTTTAAAAGCTCTATCAAGTCTGTTATCGAATTAAAATTTTCTTTCCGCGGCCATACGCGGGTAAAAGCGTTCTCAATATCAAGATCCGGCGTTAGAGACAGAATTAAATCAAGTTTTTCTCCTTCAAGGAGGCTGTAATGATTTTTTATAGTGATTTTTCCTCTAAGACCTCTGTAAATTGTATCGCCCGGAATTTTATCGCTTATCCCGGATAATTTTTCCCACGGAAGAAGAACAGTTTTCTTTCCTTTAACACTGATTATTTCAAATATTTCTCTGTCAATTTTTATATTATTGGTAAAATCGCGTTCTTTTTTTTGTTTTTCCGGTTTGTAATCCTGTTGGAAAACATGATCGTTGAAAATTCCGGGGCGTATTCTGTTTAATACTGTTTTTGAAAGCGGAGAAACCGACATTGCGTACATTTTTGATGTGCGTACGATCTCTCCGGCGACAATGAAAGGAGGATCGGCGCGGAACATTACAGAGCCGGGATGAATCATTATTTTATCTTCAGTTAAACTTCTATAGCTGCCTGTCTTGCCGCGGCCTTCTTTTACGCAGACAAATTGAATCATTCCGCGGCAAATACAGCATAAGTAATCGTCAATATCGTTTCCTTCAGGCAATTTTCCGCTTTCATGCACGGGAATTTCCATTTTTAAAATAATTTCCTGCAATTGTTGAGCCACATTTACAATTTCCGCCATTGCGCGCTCGTCAAGATAATTTTTTTCGCAGAATTTTATCTTGTTTGCCGAGTCATTGTAGGATTGAAAAAGTTTTAAGTATGAAACAAAATCGCCGTTATCATCGCGGAAACGGTGATGCGCCTGCCGCGCGTCTGTTTCTTCGCCCGGCGGCAGAATATACGGGCTTTGCGTTGATAAAAACGCCGCCGCTATAACAGTTTCTCTTATAACATCGGGATAACGCAGTATCGCTTCGACAATTATGCGCGATTGACGCGGCGCGAGAGGAAATTCAGTCATTAATTTGCCGGTATTAGACAGAGTGTGATCTTTTTCTAGCGCGTCAAGCAGATTTAATGTTTCAATTCCGCCTATCAATCCTTCTTTTTCCGGCGGAGAGATGAAATCAAAATTTTCAAAATCAGTTATTCCGAGATCCGCCATTCTTAAAATTACCTCGGAAAGGTCTGTGCGGAAGATTTCTTCCGTTGTGTAAAGCGATCTTGTTTCAAATTCCTTGCGCGAATACAGTCTGTAACAGGTTCCTTCACGCGTTCTTCCGGCTCTTCCTTTGCGTTGATTCGCGGATGCGATGGAAATCGGCGATTCAATCAGGCTTGATGTGTATGTCCGCGGATTATACCAGTTTAATTTCGCTAAACCTGAGTCGATTACCGCCGTAATTCCGTCGATTGTAACCGATGTTTCCGCGATATTCGTTGAAATAATTACTTTTGTTTTACCCGGCGGCGCGTCTTCAAATACTCTTTCCTGTTCTTCTTTGCCGAGTCTGCCGTATAAAGGCAGTATATGCAGATTTTTTCCGACAGAACAAATTAAAAGGCGTTTCATACATTCTTTAATCATTTTTTCGCCGGAAAGAAACACCAATATATCGCCCTCGCGCTCATCATTTATAAAACGTGTAATAATTGATTCAATTTTAACCAAAATAAGCTCTTCTGAGTTAATATTCGCGTTATATCCGCCTCTTTTATTTCCATTTGCGTTATCGTTTTTATTACTATTATTTCCATACCGCTTGTTTCCGCGCCTTGATCCTCTGTCGTAACCTCTCGATCTGCCGTTTTTGTTTCGTAATTCATCATTAGTCATTCGTATTTCATCATTCATCACCGGCAATTCATCATTTGAAATTCGATTTACTGGATCATAAATCAATGTAACAGGAAATCTTTGCGCTTCGATCTTTACAATCGGGCAATTTCCAAAATATTCGGAGAAAATTTCCGCGTTAATTGTCGCAGAAGAGATGATCACTTTAAAATCTTTGCGGTATTCCATCACTCTTTTTATTAATCCAAGTACAAAATCTATGTTTAAACTGCGCTCATGTGCTTCATCAACAACTAAAAGAGCGTATTTTGACAGATATGGATCGAGTTTCATCTCCTGAAGCAGTATTCCGTCGGTCATAATTTTTATTTTTGTTTCATGATTGGTCTCATCAGCGAACCGCATCTTGTATCCGATGAACCCTGGAATGGTTGTTTCTGATTGACGCGCGATGAATTCGCTTACTGATACCGCCGCAATGCGTCTCGGTTGTGTCACTCCGATGATGCCGCCGCCTGCATATCCTGCTTCATAAAGTATTACAGGTAGTTGTGTTGTCTTTCCTGATCCGGTTGGACTCTCAACAACAAGCGCTTGATTTTTTTCTAAAAAAAATAAAATTTTTTTTTGATTTCTATAGACAGGAAGATCAAAATAGTTCATAATGTAATCATAACAACTTGATCAATTAATTCCAAGTTGTAATTATGCTGATGGTATGACAAACAATGATGGAGGGTGATAATGGCTAAACAAAAATGCGTTTACTTTTTCGGTAAAGGAAAAGCCGATGGGGATGCGAAAATGAAATTAGTATTGGGAGGCAAGGGTGCGAATCTTGCTGAGATGACGAATCTTGGTATTCCGGTTCCGCCTGGTTTTACAATTTCTACGGATGTTTGCGCCGTCTATTATGAAAATAAAAATAAATATCCTGCGGAAATAAAAGCTGAAGTGGAAGCAGGGCTTAAAAAACTGGAAGCAGTCATGAAAAAGAAGCTCGGTGATCCAAGTGATCCGCTTTTAGTTTCTGTCCGCTCAGGCGCCGCTGTTTCAATGCCCGGAATGATGGAAACAATTCTTAATCTCGGCATGAGCGATAAATCTGTTAAAGGACTTTCAAGTAAAACAGGAAATCCGCGCTTTGCATGGGACGCTTACAGGCGTTTTATTCAGATGTACGGCGATGTTGTAATGGGAATAGAGTCAAAACATTTTGAAGAAGCCTTAAGCGAAATCAAAAAAAATAAAAAAACAGAACTTGATACCGATTTAGATGCTTCCGATCTTGAAAAACTTGTTGGTGAATATAAGAAGATAGTCAGAAAAAATGCAGGAAAAGATTTTCCGCAGGATCCTCTTGAACAATTATGGGGCGCGATAAGCGCGGTTTTTGGTTCATGGAACTGCGAAAGAGCTATTAAATACCGTCAGTTGGAAGATATAAAAGGTTTAAAAGGAACCGCTGTAAACATTCAATCAATGGTTTTCGGTAATTTCGGCGATGATTCAGGAACAGGCGTTTGTTTCAGCCGCGATCCTTCAACCGGCGTTAATGAATTTTACGGTGAGTATCTGATGAATGCACAGGGCGAAGATGTCGTCGCTGGTATCAGAACACCGGAAAGAATTTCCACGCTGGAAGACAAGAATCCCGTTATCTATAAACAACTAGTTGCTATTAAGAACAGACTGGAAAAACATTTCAAAGATATGCAGGACATGGAATTTACCGTACAGCAGGGTGAACTTTTCCTTCTGCAGACACGTAACGGCAAACGCGCTGGTACTGCGGCGGTAAAATGCGCCGTAGATATGGTAAAAGAAGGTTTAATTGACAGAGATACCGCTATAATGCGCGTATCGCCGGGTCATATTGATCAGCTTCTTCACCCGATGATCGATGCTTCGGCAGCGAAAAAAGCAAAAGCGCTTACAAGAGGTTTGAACGCATCTCCGGGCGCGGCGACAGGAAGAATTGTGTTTAACGCGAAAGACGCGGAAGCATGGCACGGAAGAGGCGAGAAAGTATTATTAGTACGTAAGGAAACAAGCCCGGAAGATATAGGCGGCATGGTCGCTTCACAGGGTATTTTAACTTCAGCGGGCGGAATGACAAGCCACGCGGCTGTTGTAGCGCGCGGAATGGGTACTCCGTGCGTTGCCGGCGCGAAAAGCGTTATTGTACATAACGATAACACTGTTGATATCGGCGGAAAAGTATTTAAAGAAGGAGACTGGATCACAATAGACGGTACTTCAGGCGAAGTATATGAAGGAAATCTTCCTCTTGTAGCGCCTTCTATCTCAAAAGATGTGAATACCTTCCTTAAATGGTGCGATGATGTACGCGCCAAGTCTGTCCGCGGCAGAGTAAAAGGTTTTAATGTACGCACAAACGCTGATCAGCCGGAAGACGCGAAGAGGGCGTTTGATTTCGGCGCGCAAGGCATCGGCCTTTGCCGCACTGAGCATATGTTCTTTGATAAAGATAAATTGATCCACTTCCGCGCGATGATCGTCTGCGATACAGAAGCGGAAAGAAAAGAACAGCTTAAAAAGATTCTTCCGCTGCAGCAGAAGGATTTCTTCGGCATTTTCAAAGCAATGGAAGGAAGGCCTGTTACAATCAGGCTTTTAGATCCGCCGCTTCATGAGTTTGTGCCTCATACAAAGGAAGAAATCGCGGAGCTTGCCGATCATATGAAGATGGATATTAACAAAATGACATCAAAGATCGACACTTTAATAGAAAGCAACCCGATGTTAGGCCACCGCGGATGCCGTCTTGCAATCACATATCCTGAAATTTACGATATGCAGGTAGAGGCAATCGCCCGCGCCGCCGCCGAATGTGCAAAACAAAAAATTCCTGTAAACCCCGAAATAATGATTCCTATTGTCATTACGGCAAGGGAACTTAAACTTTTACGCCCCAACGCTGAAAAAATTCTTGATAAGATTTTTAAAGAAGCCGGCGTAAAAATTCCAATTTCTATCGGCACAATGATCGAAGTCCCGCGCGCGGCAATACGCTCGGCGCATATCGCGCTTTACGCGGACTTCTTCAGTTTTGGAACAAACGATCTTACACAAATGACTTTCGCTTTCAGCCGCGACGATGTAGCTTCATTCCTGCCCGAATATCTTAAGAAAAATGTTCTTGACGTTGATCCGTTCAAGACAATTGACGAAGACGGTGTCGGCAACCTGATGAATTTCGCGATTAGCGAAGGCCGAAAAGTAAAACCAGATCTCAAAATCGGGATCTGCGGAGAACATGGCGGTGATCCTGCGACTATTGACTTCTGTTATAAGGCAGGATTGAGCTACGTATCATGTTCACCCTTCCGGGTACCTCTGGCGCGTCTTGCGGGCGCGCAGGCGGTTATTAAAAATACCGGAATGAACATAAAGGGAGGGGATTCAGCGAAGACTGGTAAACCCGCCACTGCCAAGGTGAAGGGCAGTAAAACACCTGCAAAGGGGGACAAGAAGATGGCAGTTACATCTGCAAAGCCCGCGGCGAAAAAACCGGCCGCAAAGAAACCAGCCGCGAAGAAGACAGCGGCGAAGAAACCGGCAGCTAAAAAAGCTGTAGCAAAGAAACCAGCCGCGAAGAAAACAGCAGCGGCAAAGAAACCGGCAGTAAAGAAAGCCGCCGCGAAGAAACCGGCAGCAAAGAAAACAGCCGCGAAGAAACCGGCAGTAAAGAAAGCCGCCGCGAAGAAACCGGCAGTCAAGAAGCCGGTCGCCAAAAAAGCCGCAGAATAAGGTTTTTTGGTAACTATAGAAAAATAATCTTTATGAAAAGGCCTGGTTACGGGATGTTAAATCTCCTGTAAATCAGGTCTTTTTTTATAGCCAAAATTACCATTTTCATGTTAATGTTATGTAGCTCGTAATTGTTTTCCTAAAGGATGGTTTATATTTAATTATGGATGGAAAAAGCAAACATTCATTACTTATTGTTGATGATGAAAGTTCAAACCTGAAAGTGTTATCCTATATTCTTGGGAAAGAGTACACAATTTATACAGCGACTAACGGCGTAAGCGCGATAGAAAAAGCCAAAGAGTATAAACCTGATCTTATTCTTTTGGATATTGTTATGCCCGATATGGACGGGTATCAGACGCTTACATCATTAAAAAAATGCGACGATTTAAAAAAGATTCCGGTTGTTTTTATTACAGGTCTTGACAGCGATGAAGATGAAGAAAAAGGGCTTTCTTTAGAAGCCGCGGATTATATTACTAAACCTTTTAAAGCGCAAATTGTAAAATTAAGGGTTCGTAATCAAATCATGTTAAAATCCGCGGTGAGAACGGCGGAAAAAGCAAACAAGAGCAAGTCGGTATTCCTCGCTAAAATGAGCCATGAAATCCGCACTCCGTTGAACGCCGTTTTAAATATTTCCGCCATCAATCTGGAAAATAGCAGATATCCCGTGGAAGCAAAAGAAGCGTTCAATATGATTCACAATTCAGGCGGCCTTCTTCTGGAAATAATTAATGGCATACATGATATGCTTAAAATCGAAGACGGAAAACTGGAACTGGTTCCCGTGCAGTACAATACGGCGCAGTTTATCCGCGATACCATACTTTTAAATGTGATCAAGTATGAAAATAAACCTATCGAATTTTCGCTTGATGTTGATGAAAATATTCCGTCAGAGCTGTTTGGAGATGACTGCCGTATAAAACAATTTTTGAATAATCTTCTATCAAATGCCTTTAAATATACGGTGTCCGGGGATGTAGAGCTGTCGGTTTCCCTTGAAAAAACAGATGACGAAGGCACTGTAATGTTGAATTTCAGCGTCCGCGATACAGGTCAGGGAATGACATCCGAACAAGTCGAAAAATTGATGCTCGAGTATAAAAATTTCAGCGGAGAAGCCAGCTTTACTAATGAGAGCGCCGGTGTTGGAATGAATATATTGATGGAATTAATTCATTTAATGAAAGGCGATTTAAAAATAAAAAGTAAACAAGGCTACGGTTCAACATTTACCGTATTATTACCGCAGGGAGATGTCGGTTCTCCTGCGCTTGGAATGGCCGCAGTCGATAAACTTAAAACGCTTTGTTTAAATTACCGCAGTAACGCGGGTAAATCCAATGTGGAACGCCAGCCGATTCCTCCGGGAAAAGTGCTTGTCGTCGATGATGTTGATATCAATCTTTATGTTGTTAAGGAGATGCTTTCCTTTTACGGTTTGGAGATTGATCTTGCCGCATGCGGGGATGAAGCGGTTGAAAAAGCAAAAAAAGATAAATATGATCTTATATTCATGGATTATATTATGCCGGGAATGGACGGCATTGAAACAACGATTAAATTAAGAAAACTTGGCGGTCATTACGGGAATGTGCCGATTATCGCATTGACGGCGAACGCTGTTTCCGGCGTAAAGGAAATGTTTTTAACAAATGGAAGTAATGATTTTATGACTAAGCCGGTCGATATGTACGAACTGGACAGGATGTTGAAAAAATGGATGCCTCAGGGGGGAGATAAGGCTAATGCTGCAGAATGAAAATAATATGGATGACCGGAAAAAAACAGTGCAAAAACCTTTTACCAGTATTTTTATAGTTATTATTACCGCCGCGATCATGATAAGCGTTTGTTCTCTGGCTGTTGGAGCGATTTTCCTGACAGGCAATATACGCAAGGCGATGGAAGACGATATGCTGGTGGCGGTTGACATCGCGGATCAATATGTAACAAAGGAACTTGAAGTATTAAAAATCACAGCCGCTGAAGCCGCAAGAGAGATCGCCATGCAGATGGCATCTTCGCTTTCAGGCGGCGACAATCCTAATTTTGTTCTTCAGGCAGGGCAGGGCGATCAAATTCTTGAGCGCGTCCTCGCGCGTTATCCGAAATATATCGGGCTTGCGGTTTTTGACAGATTTAACATGCTCAGTTCATGGGGCAGCGCGGTTGTGCCGATGGATTTAACTTTTGAACCTTTTATGCAGATTGCGCACCGCGGAGGACAGGCTGTTTCCACGACCATGCACAGCAGTAATGGTTTGCTTGTCATGTATGTGTCTGCGCCGATTAATAACAGGCTTGTACTGGCGGCGGTTCTGCCGGGGCTTTATTTCAGCGAGATTATATCGCACTTTACTTTCTGGGAATCAGGTCATCTCTTTATAGATGATGAAAACGGTCATGTCATTTCCAATTACCGTACCGAATGGGTGACAGATCGGATTAATTTTATTGAACTTGCAAGATCGGACAATTCTTACGAAGGGATGGGCGCTATGGTAAGGCGCGTAGTTGAAGGAGAACGCGGTACAGACAGCTTCAGTTTAGACGGGCAGCCCAGGTTATGCGCTTTTCGTCCGATATCAAGTCCGACAGAGAATTGGTTTATCGGTATTATCGCGCCGACGCGGGAAAGCGCGTTAAAAAATATTCCCGGCAGCATAGCTCTAATGGGAATGATTTCATTACTATTAAGCATCGCCGCCGCTCTTGCCGCCGCCGCTATTTTGAAAAAGCCGTATGAAGAAGCCAACCGCCTTCGTGATGACGCTGAATCCATGTCTTCGTCTAAATCTAAGTTCCTCGCTAACATGAGCCATGAAATACGCACGCCGATGAACAGCATTTTAGGTTTTGCCGAACTGGCTCTTGACGGCGATCTGTCAATTAAAGCAAGGGATTATTTAAGCAAGATAAAAACAAACGCGCAATGGCTTTTACAGATTATTAACGATATACTTGATATTTCCAAAGTAGAATCCGGAAAAATGGAACTGGAAAATATTCCGTTTGATATGCATGATCTTTTTTCAAGCTGCCGTACTCTTATCATGCCCAAAGTAATAGAAAAAGGTTTAACGCTTTATTTTTACGCGGAGCCTTCTGTAGGTAAAAGACCGTTAGGCGATCCGACGAGGCTTCGGCAGGTTCTTGTAAATCTTCTCTCCAACGCCGCCAAGTTTACCAACACAGGCATGGTGAAACTGCATGCGGCGTTGATTAATATGACAGATACCGCCATTACCATGCATTTTGAGGTAAAAGACAGCGGTATCGGAATGTCAAAAGAGCAGTTGGACAAGATTTTTAATCCGTTCGCGCAGGCGGAATCGGGAACAACGCGAAAGTTCGGCGGTACGGGGCTTGGACTTGCCATTACAAAAAATATTATCGAAATGATGGGCGGAAAGCTTTATGTGGAAAGTACGCCCGGAGTCGGCAGTAAATTCAGTTTTGATCTTGTTTTTGACGCAATAAATATTACAGATGATGATGCGTTTGACAAGAAAATCGTGCTTAATGAAATTGAAAAGCCCGCGTTCAACGGTGAAGTGCTGTTATGCGAAGATAACCCGATGAATCAACAGGTAATTTGCGAACACCTGTCGCGGGTGGGATTAAAGACCGTAGTTGCAGATAACGGCAAAGTTGGTCTGGAACTGATCCAGGGAAGGATTGAAAGGGGCGAAAAACAGTTTGATTTAATTTTTATGGATATGCACATGCCTGTTATGGACGGGCTTGAAGCGTCGTCAAAAATCTTAAAATTAAACACAGGCATTCCCATGATTGCCTTAACAGCTAATATTATGTCGAACGACAGGGAAATTTACAGGGAGAACGGAATGTACGACTGTGTCGGCAAACCGTTTACTTCACAGGAATTGTGGCGCTGTCTTATGAAATATCTGACCCCCATCAGTACTCCCGGCGGTGAGAAAACTACGCTGCTTGAAGCCGATTTGGAATTTCAAAAATCGCTTCAGATTTATTTTGTTAAAAGCAATCAGAATAAAGTCGCGGAAATTGTAAGAGCGCTCGATGACGGAGATATTGAACTTGCGCATAGAATGGCGCATACTTTAAAAGGAAACGCGGGGCAGTTGGGTAAAACAATTTTGCAGAAAGCCGCCGCGGATCTTGAACGGCAGATAAAGAGCGGAAAAAATAATGTAACGGACGATAAGATAAGGGTTTTGGATGCCGAGTTAAATGTTGTGTTAAACGAATTAACGATTTTACTGGATGAGTCCGGAGCGGCGCCGGAAAATAAACAGGTGCCGGTAACTGTTCTTTCCGGCGGTAATGTAAATAAAGTGTTTGAAGAACTTGAAGAGCTGTTAAAAAGCGGGAATCCGGGATGTCTTAAATATAAGGACGATCTTCTCGCGATTCAAGGCAGTGAACTTTTGGTACAACAAATGGAAGACTTCGAATTTGAGCTTGCTCTTATTACATTAAAAAAATTGAAAGAGGGAATAGGCTGATTAATGGATGTTGTAAAAAATAAAATTCTCATTGTTGATGATGAAAAAGCGAATTTAAAAATATTGACCCATATTTTAGGATCTGAATATACCATTTACACGGCGACAAACGGAGCAAGCGCTCTTGAAAAAGCGAAAGAACTTCTTCCTGATCTCATTCTGCTGGATATTCTTATGCCGGAGATGGACGGATATCAGACGCTTTCTGCGATCAAAAATTCCGAGCAGCTAAAAAATATCCCTGTGGTTTTTACAACCGGTCTTGACAGCGACGAGGATGAAGAAAAAGGTTTGTCTCTTGATGCCGCCGATTATATTACAAAACCTTTTAGTTCTCCCATTGTTAAGTTGAGAGTCAGAAACCAGATTCAGATTGTAAATCAACTGCGCGTGATTGAATCACTCAGCATGATTGATCAGTTGACGCAGATTCCAAACAGGCGCAATTTTGATTACCGCCTGAATGTGGAATGGAAACAGGCAATCAGAGAACAGCAGCCTATAAGCCTTTTAATGATCGATCTTGATAAATTCAAAGATCTAAATGATATATTCGGGCATCAAAACGGCGATTTCGCGTTAAAAACAATCGCAGAACTTTTTAAAAAATCTTTAAGGCGCCCGGCGGATTTTACCGCACGGTGGGGAGGAGAAGAATTTATCGTTCTTCTTCCAAATACCCATCTTGACGGCGCGTTGGAAGTCGCCGAAATGATCAGATCTGATGCCGAGAAAACTTCAATCGTTTTTTCAGGCGGCGCGCAGTCTAATATTACATTAAGCATAGGGGTCACTTCGATTGTGCCGAAACAGGACAGCAATAAAGAGGCCTTCTTATCCAAAGCTGATAAAGCGCTTTATCACGCGAAAGAATCAGGCAGAAACAGAGTAGCGCATCTTACCGTTTAATTTTAAAAATTATTTACTTTACGATTTCAAGATATGAGGCTTTTTCAAAACAGCAGCTTTTGAAAAGCTTCCTTAGATCTGATAAGAATTTTGTTGATGATTTTCGTATTGTATAATAGAATTTACATCGGAAGATTAATAAAACACAAATGATGTTTTAACAATTCCTATAATTTTAAGGAGGCGTATATGGCTTCATCGGCATTAAGTATTTTATCGGGAATCGGAGCTGCCGCCGCGGGGTTGGCGGGAGAGAAGGTGCCAAAAAGCGGAGTGATTCCGGGTTTGGATTTAGCCGCGATTATTCCGCTTCTGTTAGGCGGCAAAGCAGGCGGCGGCAATCTTTTGGGAACAATCGCGACAGTGGCATCCAAGTCAGGAGTTCTTAAAGGTTCAAATCTGGAAAGTTTGGCTGACCTTGCCGGTACGCTGCTTTCGACAGGAAAAGCGGATAAAAAAAGCGCTTCCGCTAAAGACGGCATCGGCGGACTGGCGGCCATGATCATGGGCGGTTCCGGTACAGGAGCCAATCTGGCGTCGATAGCGTCAATGGCGATGAAATTGGGGAAGAAAGCCGAAGATGAAAAAGAGCTTACAGGTATGGCTTCTGAACTCGGTAAAACTTTAAGCGGCAGTTTCGGCGTCTCGCTCGGAGGTTCCGCGAAAGCCGTAAGCGGATTGAGTAAAACGCTGGAAGGCGACACAAAAAGCGTTCTTTTTCAATCCATCCTGAAAGGCATTGTGAAGTAGTTATATATGAAGATAAAATACCTTTTTTTAAAAAAACTTTTTTTACCGGCCGGAGCCGCTATAATAATTACAGGCTGTATTCTCCTGACCGCTTGCGCATCCCAAGGGGGGCAGGAAGCCGGCGATCCATATCTGCGTTTAATGCGGCAAAACGGAGGAGAAGAATTCATCGGCAACAGTCAGGGGCCCAGGCGGCTTGAAGACTCGCCTTATAACTATGAGTTGTGGAGTCAGAGCGGAAATGACAACAGGCTGATATGGTATGGCCCCGATTACGGCGGCGGCGGCGCTTTCCGCGCCGAGTGGAGTAACGCGACAGTATTTCTTGGGCGTTTAGGTTTGTTCTGGAATCAGGGGCATCCTTATTCCTATTACAATAATACTTTCTGCGATTTCACATTTACAAGATCAGCTAACGGAACCGCCGGGGGAACTTCGTATATTGGGATTTACGGCTGGTCAAAAAATCCGATGATTGAGTGGTATATTGTAGAAGACTGGTACGGCGAGGGTGTAATCGGACCCAATAGAATCGGCGGGAGCGCTCAAAAAAAGGGTGAGTTTACGGTTGACGGCGCAGTTTACTTTATTTACATGGCAACAAGACCGGCAGGTTCGGGAAATATTCAAGGGAGCAGGGAACCGTTCCCTCAATACTTCAGCGTCCGCCAGACTACCCGCCGGAGCGGTACAATCTCCATTAGCGAACATTTTAAAGAATGGGAAAGAGTCGGTATGCCGCTTGGAACAAATATGTACGAAGCGAAATTTCTTGTCGAAGCCGGAAGCGGAACAGGCTGGCTTGATGTGTCGAATCTTTCGTTTTATCAGAGAGAAGAATAGGCGCTTTCACGCGGTCTTTGGCGTACGATGACTGCCTTGATTTGATCAAGAGTTATCGTACGATTCCAAAGAGTACAATGTAATATTTCGCCGATCCCTTCGATTGCGGTTAACAAAAATTAATCAACTTTAAAGCGCGATACCTCTTTAATTAACCTGCTGATGCCCTCGCGGTTTTTAATGCTGATTTCGTTAACCTGATGCACGGCAAGATTTATTTCATCCGCGCCTGAAGACATTTCGTTCATGCCGGATGTTATTTCCTGCGTCGCTTTTTCCAGATTGACGCTTTCCTGAATAACCTCTTTTGCTCCGTCCAGCATTTCGCGCGAACCTGCTTGTACCTGCTTTGTAATGGAGTTAACATGGCTAATTCCTTCCAGAATCTGTTTGGAACCTTCGCCCTGTTCTTCCATCGCGCGGCGTATATTATCTTCCTGTTCGGCGACAATCCCCACGCTTGAATCGATGTCTTCAAACCTTGTTAATACATTGCTTGTAGAGCGTGTAATTTTATCGATGGATTCCTTGATCTTTTTTAACACGGTGCTGATGGTCTTTGACTGTGCGCTTGAGTTTTCTGCGAGTTTACGGATTTCGTCCGCGACTACGGCAAAACCTTTTCCGGCTTCGCCCGCGTGCGCGGCTTCGATGGCGGCGTTCATCGAAAGCAGGTTTGTCTGGCTCGCGATGTTTTGCATAACAGAGTTTATTTCCAAAAGACCTTCGGATTCCCGCGCGATTTCCTGAATATCGCCTGAGACCTCCTGTAAACCGCCGCGCCCGACTTCGGACGCGCTCTGCAATGTTTTTACATTTACGGAATTTTTAACAAGAGTATCTGTAACAGAAGAAATGTTTGCCACCATCTGTTCAATTGCCGCCGATGCCTGCGAAACATGGGTTGTCTGGTTTTCGATATTACTGTTCAGTTTGTTAATATTTATCGTAACCTGTTCCATTGTCGCGTTTGTTTCCGTTACGCTTGCGCTCTGATTTATTACCCTTCCTTTAATGCTTTGGATGTTCGCTGTTATTTCGTTAACAGCCGCCGCTGTTTCATTCATGTTGCTGGCAAGATCGTTTCCGATGCTGGACAATTGAGTAGCTTCATTTTTAATCATTATTATAAGGTTTTTGATCTTTTCTATTGTCTGATTAAAATAACGGGATAGATCCGTAATTTCATCTTTCCCGGTTTCTTTAATTTTTACCGTTAAATCGCCTTCACCCTGAGAGATATCTTTTAACGTATCAGCGACATTTACGACAGGCTGCATCGCGAAATGAAGGACAAAGTAAATAGCAACCGCTACTATCGCAACAACCAGTATTGCTATAATTATCGTAAACCTTGTTAATTCATTTACCTCAGCTAAGACATAATCTTCCCGTATTCCAATCAATACGGACCATGTTGAATTGGAATTTCCTATTTTAAACGGTGAAATGAATACCTCAAGATTCGTATGCAGCGCAGCGGAATACGCTGTACAGAAAAAATCTTCTCCGGCTCTTACGGCTCTGCTTGCATCTTCAATATAATCGCCTAGAAATGTTTCTGTTTCTAATAAATTTTTTCCAATGCGATCGGGGAATGTGTTAGCTATAATGAACCCTGAATCATGATAAATAGCCATATAGGTAATTTCTTCATAATTTTTAACAGTTTCCGCCAGTTTCGGCTGTATGGTATCTGTGTTCAAAAGTTCTCCCACTCCGCCGACTACCTGATTTGTTTTGGAATCAATTACCGGAACCATTACTCTGAGCATATTAACTGCTTTTCCCATAATAATTCTGGAAAATGGATCTTCCACACGGGTGATTCTTGAGTTTGGGCCGTTAAAAAACGCCATCGCGTTGTCCACGTCTGTAGTAACGCGTGTTTCTACAGCGCCGTGCTCTCTTGTAAAGGCGATCGCGTACTGTCCTGTCGCGGTGGAACCTGTTCTGCCTATCATTTGCGCGTCCATGCCGTCAATTGCGTTAGGTTTCCAGACAGTATAAAGGTTAACCATATCAGGATTGGATGTAATGGTGCCTCCCATCAATGTGTCAAAAATTTTACGTCTTTCTCCCGCGTCTATATCCTGATAATCCGCCATTATTTCCGCTAGTGTTTCCAATTTTACATAACTTTTATTTACCTGTTCGCTCCAGTACTCAGCCTGCTCGCCGGAGAGGTACTCGATTACCGAATGGTTAAGCTTTAACGCGATACTTGATGCCCGGCTTAGTAACAATATGGAAATTCCCGCCACAACAACGATCATGACCGCGATTACCAGAATACTTAATCTAAATTTCAATTTCATATTATCCGCCTTTTTTATTGGAAACCAGTCTCCAATATACCGTAATTCTGTTAAAATTAAGAATAAAAGACAATTTTTTATATGTCAATGGGAAGAATCGCCGCATTTAACATAAATTGTTATTTTTTTTTCCTTGAACAATCAATATAATTATTGCATAATTATTCAAAGAAATGTGAAAAGAACCTTATTGGGAGAGTGGTCTTTATTATGAAAGACAGGTTTAAATCACTGTTCAACCAGATTGCTTTTACTTTACTTGCGTTCACAATAATGGTTGTACTAAGCTATACATTCAACTCAAGAACGGTCCGGGAAAATCTTTCAAGAAACGCGGAAACCGTACTCTCCTTTACCCACGAGCAAATCGATGCCGAGTTAATCGCTTCCAAGGTATTGCTTGGAACTTTTGCGCAGACTGTCCAATTGATGATCTTGAACGGCCTCGCGGAAAATTTGCAGACATATATCACTCTGACAAGCCGGTATGCCGTATCAAGTGAATCAGGTCTTAGTAATGTAAACGGCGTGTACGGTTACTTCGAAGCATTTTTTGATGAACCTGTTTATGTAGCCGATTGGGAGCCGACTGAAAATTACAAACCATATGAACGAATTTGGTACACAGAAGCTAAAGAGCACTGCGGCGAAGTTATAGAAACAGAACCTTACGTGGATGCATCGACAGGCGAATATATTATTACTTACTCCCGCTGTATTCATGATAATAACGGAAATGATATGGGAGTTGTCGCTATTGATGTGCCGCTGGATAAAATCGGAGAGATTGTCACAAACGCGGCATTGAACGAAGGCGGCTACGGAGTACTCGCCGCTAAAGATTTAACATTAATCGCCTACGCGAACCGGGATTTTGTCGGGTTAAATATGCGCGATCCAAGGCTCGCACTTGCGAATTACGCGGATGATCTGCAGCGCGGAGTAAGGCTTTACGAACGGCAGGTGACAAACTGGAAAGGCGAGAAAGTGATCGCCTTTTCAAGAACCCTCCCCAACGGCTGGCATCTTGTGGTTTTATCCCCGAAGGATCAATATTATCAGGGCACAAACAGGATGCTTGTTGTTCTTTGTATTCTTGGATCGCTCTTATCGTCGGCGCTTATAATTTTTTTAATACGCGTAGACAGAGCAAGGGCGAGAGCCGATGAAGAGAGCAAGCAGAAGAGCGCGTTCCTCGCTAATATGAGCCACGAGATCCGCACGCCGATGAATGCGATTATCGGCATGACTTATATCGGAAAATCCGCCGGTGATATACCGCGCAAGGATTATTGTCTTGACAAGATCGAAAACGCTTCTCAGCATTTGTTAGGTGTCATTAATGACATCCTTGATATGTCAAAAATAGAAGCGAAGATGTTTGTGCTTTCCAATGTAGATTTTAATTTTGAAAAGATGCTTCAGCGCGTTATAAGTATCGTGGGGTTCCGCGCTGACGAGAAAAAACAAAAGATTTCAGTATATATTGACAAATCTATACCGCGTATTCTGATAGGAGATGATCAGAGGCTTGCGCAGGTTATCACAAATCTTCTCGGCAACGCGGTTAAGTTTACTCCGGAAGGAGGATCGATTAAACTTGATACCCGCCTTACCGGTGAAGAATCCGGCATTTTTACGACACGCATTACTGTGACGGATTCGGGGATCGGCATAAGCCATGATCAGCAGAAGCTTCTTTTCCGTTCATTCCAGCAGGCTGATACGGGAACAGCGCGTAAATTCGGCGGAACAGGGCTTGGGCTGGCGATATCCAAAAATATTATCGAACTTATGGGCGGAACCATTGAGCTTGAATCCGATATCGGCAAGGGTTCGTCATTCTCATTTACATTCAGGGCAAAGGAAAGTTCAAAAAACAGCAGCCGTCTTGCGGCGGCCGACGTTAACTGGAATAAAGTTTCTGTTATGGCGGTAGACGACGATAAAGAAATTCTCGATTGCTTTAGTGATGTTACGCGGGATCTGGGGACAAACTGCGATACCGCTTTAAGCGGCGAAGAAGCGTTAGCCCGCGTAGAAAAAAACGGAATGCATAATGTTTATTTTATCGACTGGAAGATGCCTGACATGGACGGCATAAAGCTTGTTAAAGAATTAAAAGCAAAGGCGAAATCCCCCAATGATTCGATAATAATCATGATCTCCGGCGCCGAGTGGAGCAATATCGCGGACGAAGCGAGAAAAGCCGGTGTTGACAAATTCCTTTCCAAGCCGTTGTTCCCCTCTGCAATCGCGGACGCGATCGCTGAAGCGATTGGCGTTCAGGAAACGCCGGAAGAAGACAAGAAGAGCTACGAAGGCATATTTGAGGGGTATAAAATCCTCCTCGCTGAAGATGTGGAAATTAATCAGGAGATAATTGACACATTGATTGAACCTACGCTTCTAAAGATGGACTGCGCCGAAAACGGCCTTATTGCGCTCAATTTGTTTCAGAAAAATCCCGCCGATTACGATTTAATCCTTATGGACGTACAGATGCCGGAGATGGACGGGTACGAGGCGACCCGTAAAATACGGGAGGTAGATCATCCTAACGCCAAGGCAGTGCCGGTTATCGCAATGACAGCTAACGTTTTTAAGGAAGATATTGATAAATGCTTTTCCGCCGGGATGAACGACCATATCGGCAAACCGATAGATGTTGACGAGTTCTTTAAAATGATGCAAAAATATCTTAAAGAAATATAGACAAAGGATTCCAAAACACATATTATAGTATTGTGTTTTAAATGCAGTATGGGGAGACTTCCCCAGCCGCATAATTTATGTTAAGATTCATATACAGGAGGAACGTATGATAAATGAGATTTTAAAGGAAACAGGTTCTGCGAAAGTAAAGGACGATAAAGAGCTTGCAAAGAGCTTAAATGCATATCTAAAAGGTGAAAAACTGGAGGAATGTATAAAAGATTTCTGGAATGACAGGGAAAACAATAAAACTGCCGTTAAGGAGAATTTTCCAAATCTGATACAGCATCTCTCTTTTTCATTTTTGCTCTTACAGGATGTAAACGGTTTTGTGAAGCAATCCTATGAGGCAAAAAAGGATAAGGACAGTTTTAAGCAAAGGATAAATGCCTGTTCCAAATTGTATAATAAATCCCTGCAAACTTATATCAGTATGTTTGGACTTCTTGACAACGGATCTATGATGGATTCGTTTTATCTGTGGAAAAGCATTTATGAAAATTATATCGTGGCAAGCTATATCGCCAAAGGAACAGAGGAAGAAGCCAAATTATTTAACGAATATGAGACAGTACAGAAAAACAGATTGACAGGCGTAAAACTTTCTAAGGATGAAAAAGCGAAGCTTGCAAAAAAATACGGCAGGGATTTTGAAAGCAACGATTTATGTTTTGCGAAAAACATGAAAGGCAAAAAAACTTTTATTAAGTTTGTAAGGCTCGCCAAAGAAAAGAAGCTGTATAAATATTACCAGATGGCAGGTTATATCGGGCTTTCCGGCGCGTTCTCTGTTAATAACGGTATTGTGTACGATCAAAAAGCGGCAAGTAAGAAAAATGGATTCAGCGCTGAAGAAACAGCAAAAAGCGTAAACGCGTATATTAATTTAATGTCTGAATTCGCCGGTTTAATTATTGACAATTACATTGATGATAAAAAGCAAAAAGAAATCGTCAATAAACTGATTACACATTACTGCAAGGAAATTGACAGAAAATGGAAGAAGTTTTAAGTCAATAATTGCTCTGTTGTGTCCTATTGATCCATCATTCCCCAGTCCGGCATACCGACAAACGCGTCTGTACCTATGTCAACAAGACTGCTCGGAATTACGATATTACCGGACATCGGGTTATATAAAAACACATAACTTCCTACTTGTTTGACACTGTTTGGAATTGTAATGTTTTCAAGCCCATTCCCGCGAAACGCTTCGCTTCCGATTGATGTAACGCCGTTACCAAGATCTAAGCTTGTAAGCTGGTTATCCCAAAACGCGCTGGGACCGATTGTAATAACATTATTCGGAATAACGAGGCTTGTCAGCCGGTTATCAGAAAACGCGCCCGGACCGATTAAAGTAACGCCTCTGCCAATGGTAAGGCTTGTAATCGCGTTCCCCGCAAACGCATGGGTGTCTATGTAAACAACACTATTAGGAATTGTAACATCGGATATGCTATTTAAACTAAACGCGGAATCGCCTATGCGTACAACGCTGTTTGGAATGGTGACGCTTGTTATTCCCATTCCGCTGTATGAATTTTCACTGAGTTGTTTCATAAACGCGCGACCGCCGATATGGGTAATACCATTTGGAATGGTAACGCTTGTATTGCCGCCAGCATATTTTATCAGTGTTGTGCCTTCAATCACGAAATCGGCCGATGCGGCTATTGTTCCGCTCTGGCGGATATAAACATCGTCGCTTGACACGACGCGCTCGGTCATGCCGGCTTCAATATAGATACGGTCTTTTGCGGTATCTGTTCTGACTCTTCCGCTATAATGATTAAATTCAAGACCGGCAGGATATAAAGAGATGCTGTAACTCCATTCCTCATCTATTGGGTTGCTGAACCAGTGATAAAAACGGTTTTCATCAAAGCTGCCGCTACCCGCTTCTTGCCTGTCACCTAACGTACCGTCCTGTCTAATCCGGATTATTTCACTGCGGCCGTTTACCCATATTCCCGCGAAATCGGAAAAATCCCCGTTCAGGATTTTCGCGTAATTGCCGCTTACAGCCGTTTGCAATACGGTTGATTCAACTTCCGCCTGCGTTTGGACTGTTGTTGCTTCTGAAGATTGCGCGGTTCCTGCAACAGGAGCGGATGCCTGTGAGTTGTTTTTATTACATGACGTAAACAACGATAATAGAATAATTGTAAATGCAATAACGGCGATTTTATTTTTCATGAATCCCTCATTTCATTTGCTCGATCGAACTGCTCATAGTTTACTCATAATAATATTTTACCGCGGAACCGCGCTCAAATTAACTTTACTCTTCCGGTGTTACCGGAAAAAAAGGTACCAAACAATGGTTCCTGTCCATCGGTCCGCGGTAAATATTATATCAACTGCTTCTATTCAAAACTCGCATTGATGCGGTAAGGACCTGAGTTGGAACCATACGCTTTTAATCTGAAAATGGTGGTACCTGCTTGTACCGGAATCTGCACTCTGGCGTTAAGGTCTTCGTAATCATCGACTTCAACAATGAATTGATAATCGCTTGTTAATGCAGCGAGCATAGTATCTGTTGAACCTGTAGTATAAACAGTAAGCTGTCCGGCCCTGGTAGTCCTGACGCTGAACCAGTGTTCTTCGCCTTGCGCTAAGGTTCTGTCAAGGAATGCTCCGGGCGCTAACTGAGTAGGAGTCGGGTATGGTCTGATATTCGCTAATAACTCATACGCGCCTGAATTATCGCCGTAAGCTCTCAATCTAATAATATAATTTTCTCCTGATCTAACAAACAGATCAATCTGCGCGTTTAGATCCTCGCCGCCATCGTCATTAACGGAAAGGAGCTCGTAGCTTTCGTTGTATGCTTCAAGGTGTGTGTCTGTGCTGCCTGTTGTATTTATTCTTAGAATACCGTTTTGATTAGCAGAGACTCTGAACCAATAATCCTGATTGGTTTCGATATAACCGCGGTTGCCTGTTCCCAGACGCAGCGCTGTCGGGGTCGTTAAAGGCCTGATACTTGCTGAAATCATATACGGGCCTTCTGCGCTGCCGCCATATCCTGTCAATCTAAACAGATATTCAATATTAGGCTGAGTCATTAATTCAATCCTGGCGTTAAGGCCTGAGCCGCCATCGTCATTTTCCGCCAGAACATTCCGCTGCGTGTCATGAGCTACAAGAAATGTATCTATTTCGCTGGTGGTCTCCACTATCAGAAAACCCGACTGATTCGCTCTAACGCTGTACCAGATTTCCTGATTTTGGGCAAGCCGTCCCGGGATTGTTGATCCAACCGGCAGCTCCATCACAGGATTATACTGACTAACCTGAGAGGCTTGCGCAACAGCACCGAGAATGGCATTGAGGTCCGACGTGGCGCATCCAATACAAAGCACGAAAAGCAGCAGCGCGGCGCATGCAAATATAGTTTGCGCGCCAAAAACATTTTTCTTTTTCATTCTAAAACCTTCCTTATTCATATTTTGAAGAACATACATTCTTCATATATAGTATACCGCATAATGCGTTATCTACCAACTTAATTTTATTATAAATTTGCCTAATAATACTTTTATTACTATATCTTTAATAACCTGTTTGTTATATCACCTCATCGCAGTGAGAAATTCTTCTCTTGATTGAACCATCACATTAACCAGCCTGTTTAGATGAGCGCTGAAATCCTCAGGTCTTGCAAGAAAAATGAATGAATCTATCGCGATTCTGCCGCTGGATGTAAGATAAAGTCTGGTCACAGGTCTTGTGCGGGTTACAGCGCTGGCGGCTTCGAGGGCCCTCAGTCTGTTTGAGGCGCTTCCGATATCTAAAAAATTCGTCATTACAATCTGGAATGACTGTAAATCGTTTTCCATTACATTGATGTAAAATCTCTGACTTTGGGCTGTAAAATTAACATCCCCGTCCGAATCTATCGTCGGGCTGTAACCTTCTCCCCTGAGATAATTGACATACATATTCTGCAATTGTGCTTTTGACATTTGCGCGCTCAAGCAGCTGATCCCGGCAAGCGTAAGAATTAAAGCCAGACAAATCATTTTCTTTTTCATAAGTTATTCCTTTTTGCGTTTAATGTCCGCCGACAATTTATATAAACCTGTGCAGGTTTATTTTCCGATGTCCATCAACGATACTATGATATTTTCTTTTAATAGTAATGGAATTAAGTTCAGAGATTACTGTACTTTTGTCCAGGCGTTACTGTACTTTTAGACAGTTTTATTTGGACATTTGGATTGGCGATTTAGGTACGATTAAGCCCTGGCTTACTGCGTATATGGCGAATTTTGATATACTGTCAAAACCTGATTTATCCAGTATCGAGGTAATATGCTGCTTAACCATCGATTCAGATATACCCAAATTTTTCGCTATTTCGCCGCGCACTGTCCCCTGGCATACATAGTTGATTATGGCAAGTTCCTTTTCAGTAAAAACCTGGGCAAAAGGCGATATATCTGCCGGGCTTGGGTATATACCCGATCCTTTCATGGTGCTTCGAATGACGTATAACAAGTGATCTATTCCCGAACTTTTATGCAAATAACTGTGAGCTTTTATTTTCATCGCTTCTTCTATAAATGTAATCTCCGGGTAACTGGTCATTACAATGACTTTTATATCCGGCATTTTTTCGCGTATCTGTTTGGCGTATTGCAGCCCTGAGCAGCCGGCTTTTGTAACTATATCAATTAGTATTAAATCCGGTTTTAATTCGGCGCACAACTGCGGCGCTTTTGAAGCATCGTCAGTAACTCCCGCGACTTCCATATCGCTTTGTTTGCCGATATGTTCTTTCAAGAGGTCCCGCATTAAAATTTGATCTTCAACAATTATTATTTTAACCATTCTTCTATCCTTTCAAGAGCTTTTTCATTGTTATCTTCCATAAGCGCGTCATAAATATTAAAAAATCTTTCACGTTCAGCCGGAGTCAAAGCCGCCGTTCCAAGCTCCTTTAGCGTTTTCCCGGCTGTTTCCGCGCTGCCGTCCAGAATTGCTTTTTGCAGCCGTTGAACAATTACTGTGACAGCGCTCTGTGCCTGCGTATGATTCTCCGCCCACGATTCAAGTTCTCCGCAGCAGGAGCGGAATATGCCGCTTATCGTCTGCGTGTCTTTACTCCGCGCCGCGTCAATAAGTGCTTCAAGCGACTCTGCGGGATATTTCGTTTTAGGTTCAGGCGTTGTTTCCATTTTGGAAAACGGCTCTGCGATCATTGTAAGAGATTCCAGTAAATCAGTCAAACGTTTAAAAAATTCATCATCAGTATCACGTCCGGTTTCAAAGGCGGCGCGCATATGATTCAGCTTATCAATATGTTGTTTAATTATCTCGCCTGAGAAAACCGTACTGAAATCTTTTGCTTCAGCCGGTTCTTTTTCTTTTAACTGTTTTCTGATTACTTCGTTAAGAATATTTTGATCAACAGGTTTCGCGATAAAATCCGTAAATCCCTGTTCAAGGTAATATTCCCTCATGCCGCGCAGGGCGTTTGCGGTTAATACTACTATCGGTATGTTCGCGTAACGCGCATTGCTTCTGACCGCTTTCATGGTTTCTATACCGTCCATTTCAGGCATCATGTGATCCATAAGAATCAAATCGTAAAGTAAACCTTGTTTATCCATGCCTTGCGGTTCTCCGCGCTTCTTAATTTTATCCAGGGCTTCCTGCCCAGAAGAAGCGGTATCAACCTGTATGCCGAATGGTTTTAGTTGTTCCCTGATTAACAGGAGATTGTTTAAATGATCATCCACAGCAAGAATTGTGAACCGGGAAAACGCGTCCGCCGTTTTATCTGTATAATCTTCAATTTTTTCCGGTGTGCGGTTTACTGACGGAATATGCCGGCATCCGCGCAGCGCGGCGGCATCTTCTTCTCCCAGAACCGATGCTTCTCCGCACTTGTTATACGGACGTTCCTGAACAATAAAAGCTGTAAAACATGAACCTTTGCCGTATTCGCTTTCTACGGTAATATCGCCGCCCATCATCCGCGCTATTTTTTTTGAGATGGACAGTCCAAGGCCTGTTCCTTCAACTTCTCTGTTTGTCCGTGTGTCAAGCTGAATGTAATCATCGAATAATCTGCCGATATCTTCAGAGCGTATGCCGATACCTGTGTCTCTGACAGTAAATACAACAAGAACTTTTGATTGTTCGTTTGACTGATGTTCATCCGGGTAATGTTCGTCCGAATTTTCAATTAGTTCTTTATAGCTGATCGAAAATTGCACTGTTCCTTCTCTTGTGTATTTTATTGCGTTGGAAAGTAGATTGTTTATTATCTGTTTGACGCGTAATTCATCGCCGATAAGTTTTGCCGGGAAATCAGCGTCAATTTCAAGCGTTAGCTGCAAATATTTGGTATCTATTCTGATAATGTTCATATCTACCGTGCCGCTGATCATGGAAGCGGTATCGTATTCATCAGGATTAATTTCAAATTTTCCTGAATCCAGTTTTGATAAGTCTAAAATGTCATTGATGATCCGCAAAAGATGAAGCCCTGATTGATGTATGCGGGTAATATTTTCTTTTGTTTCATCTGTCGCCGGAGATTTCGCCGCGGGGGATTTTATCAATTCTATTTGTGAAAATCCGATAATTGTGTTTAATGGAGTGCGCAGTTCATGGCTCATCGCAGCCAGAAATTCGCTCTTCGCACGGGAAGCGACCTCTGATTTTTTATTAGCTTCGATCAATTGTATATTTTGCTTTTCCAGAGCGGTTTCCGAGCGGGCGATATAAAAATTTATCACAATTAAAATAAACAAAATCAGAAAAAGCATAGTGAAGAATACCGAGTTCATAGATCGATTAATCGCTAAAAGTCCCGGCAGCGGATAACTTACAGCCAGAAACCATTCCATTTCCGGTATTGAGCTTACCAGATAGATTCTGTCGTCGTGAATAAAGTAGCGGCTGTCATCGCCTGAAAGTTCGTTAACAGCCTCGATAATTTCCAATCCGGTATTTCCCAGGTGTTCGTCAAGGCGGATTTTATTGTAAACAATTTCATAATTAGCTGCCGATGTAATCTCGTAAAATTTATTAAATGTATACGGTGTAATGTTTCCGTCAAATTCCTTATAGGCGTTAACGATAAAATCCGAGAATTCGCTTAAGTTAATTCCTGTTCCAAGCATTCCCAAAGGATTACCCTTACCTTCCTTTTCATTGAACACAGGAACGTTAATCCAAAGATTAATTTGCTGCATATTATGGTTATAATTAATATTAAAGTTGTATCGTTCCGTCCTGTATAGTGTTAAATTATACCAGTAAGATTCGGGATCATCGGGATCTACGACATAAGGTTCATTGCCTGTTGAATAAAATATTTTATCGACATTATTAACCCAGAAGACAACTTTTAGTTCAAAATGCTCCTGATATAATTCAAATTCAATCTGCGCTAATTGTTCAAGCTCGGGATCTGAGGGATTCACAAAATACTGGCGGATAATGGGAGTGTTAGCCAATTTTCGCACTAACGCCAACTCGCTGTTTACCATGGAAGCAAGCCGCAGGCGTATTGTTTCTGAGGCGATGGTGAGCTGTTGTTTAATAAATGATTGATTAATCTGATGTGCGGATATTGTGTAAGCTGTAACGGCAATTAATGAAATAAAAAGATAGAATATAAATGAAAATAGAATAAATGTTTTTTTATTTATTATCATACTTGAACGCCGTTATATGAATAATATCACTATATGACGGATGTTACAAGTGAAGGAATGTCATTTTTGCAGGTATTTAGTGCAAAATAGTTCAAAATGCGGAAGAACCCATACAGCTCCCTGCGCGAATTCATTATGCAGTTCAAAATCGTCAAGCATTCCGTTTCCTGTCTGCTCTTCATTGTCAACGGTAATATCATACCATATTGACATCATGCAATTAATATTTCCTTTTTTGTATTCTTTCTTTATACTTTTCATTTCATTATCAGTAAGGATTCTTTCTATAAAAATGTCGTACTTGTTCATAACATTTCCTGATTCATCCGCTGTTTCACTCATATACTCGATTATATTTAATTCATTGCGGTTTAATTGTATTTCTATATCGCCGATAGTAACAGAGCCGTTATTAAATTTAAAACCGCTTATATTATATTCGCCTATATACTGAACAGGCATACATAGAAAATAATTATTTCCGTTATTTAAAAGGAATATAGATAAAGAATTTCCAATAAAAATATCGGGAGTGTGTGTATTCCCGCAGCCTGGAAATACCATAACTGTTAATAAAATTAAAATTGATAATAAAACGTTAATCATTTTTCTCATATATAAATTCCTTTTAGCAGTTTTATTTACATGATGCTTTAATACCGCGCCGCTTTTTCCTCTCCGCGCAAAACGCGTAGAACGCCGCTTGCAAGAGCGAGCATTTCATCTTCGCCGGGAAAAACATAAACAGGCGCGAGTTTATCAACGCGTTGTTTTATCGCGCCTGTGAAACGGTTGGAATAGGCGAGTCCTCCTGTAAGGATTATCGCGTCTACAAGTCCTTCAAGGACAGCCGTCATGGCGCCGATTTCTTTAGACACCTGATACGCCATGGAATCCGAGACAAGAGCCGCGAACTCATCGCCGTCATTTATCATTTTTTCTACTTCGGTTTCGTCATTGGTGCCAAGATACGCTTTCATGCCGCCGCATTTTGTAACTTTTTCTATCATTTCTTTTTGCGTATATTCGCCTGAATAACACATATTAATAACAGGGATCAAAGGCACAGCGCCTGTGCGTTCCGGCGTAAACGGACCTTCGCCCGCAAGCGCGTCGTTTACGTCAATTACCCTGCCGTAACGGTGTGCGCCGATTGTAATGCCTCCTCCGAGATGCGCTACGATGAATCTCGCGTTTTCGTAGGGCTTTCCCAGCTGCTTCGCGAGACGTTTCGCGATTGCCTTTTGGTTTAACGCGTGAAACACGCTTGAGCGCTCGATTCCCGGCATTCCCGTCAATTTCGCGTTACGATCCATTTCGTCAACGACAATCGGGTCAACGACATATGCGTTTATTTTCCTGTCAGCCGTTTCAAGACCGGCCGCGATTTCCGACGCGATAATTGCACCTAACGCTGAAGCGTGAATCGCGGCTGTGGCGCTTTGAAGATCGTCAAGCATTTTTTTATTTATAATATAAACGCCGCTTTCAATCGGTTTTAAAAGCCCGCCTCTTCCGGCTATCGCGTCTATGGAAAAAATATCAACATCGCAGGATTTGAGAACCTGCATTATGCAGTTTTTTCGAAAATCTCTCTGATTCAATACCGTGCCGTACTGCGTCAATTGCGCCGCGTCATGGCTGATATTTTTTGTAATGACGCATAACTCATCATCGTACAGGCTGAATTTGGTGGAAGTAGAGCCGGGATTAATCGCCAGTATCCTGAATGTATTTTCTTTTTTAGGAGAAACTTTTACATTTTTTTCCTGAGGCGTCTCTTCAATGCTGAGATCAAAAGATCGTCTGCGTGTAATTTTTTCACCGTTTTGAATCATCGCGATACTAATCACGCAATCAAGATTTAGAATACGATCAATGACCTGCGCGAGTTTTGTATGAGTTCCTTCGATGTCTATTTCCATGAAGGATGTCCCGGCCTCTTCTGAGCCGTCAGATTTTTCATCGACCGTTAACCGCTTTATATTCCAACCCTCATGGCGTATATGCCCCGCAACCCGGCCGAGGACTCCAGGCTTATTCAAAACGGTTAATTCCACTCTTTCGGTTTTTTGATTTGCCATGGGTTTATTGTAACACGGTTTTTTTAATCAATATAGACAAGGCAATCCGAGGAACTGCGGGATCCCAAAACCTTTGCTAAGATTCCGTCAAAGATTCGTTTATGTTTACCAGTTTTTTTATATATTGATATATCTCTATTTTTAACGTATATTGAAGTATAGGTAGAAGTCTGAAAAAACCAAGAAAACTGACAACAATTAAAGAAGATGCTGGAAAATTACTGATTGATATAGGGAAACTGGTTTTTGGCAGCATTTTTCTCGGTGGTGTTTTACGAGGTGAAATACCACAAGGTGTATTAGTTATAGGCGGATTTGCGGCTGCGACAATATTTTGTATTATTGGTCTTCTATGGGTGTCAAAAGAAAAGAAAAACGGAAATCCTCCGGTTAAACAGGAGTAATTATATGGGAATGGAAATATTATTGTTAGGCGCATTAATGGTTGGGCTTCCTGTTATTATTATAGGTTGCGTAGCGTCATGGCGTGAGCGTCAATTTAATAAACAGGAATAGAATGTAACTCTCCTTTTCTCCTTCTTCGTCTTCGTGGTAAAATTCTAATTTTTCCCGCTTGTTAAAGCCTTTTCCGCCTCTAAACCCCGCTTTTTAAATGCCGATAATTGAACAGGGAGTTATTCCCGTTTTGGGAGGTTCGATTGATCAGAGGTATTTATACAGGCGCGAGCGGCATGAGAGCGCAGCAGTGGCGGCTTGACGCTGTGGCGAACAATTTGGCGAATGTTGATACAAACGGCTACAAGCGGGATGTCGCATCTTTCCGGGCTTTTCCCGAAATGCTCCTGCGCCGCCAGAATGATGACGGCCTTTGGATTCACCCGTTGGGCAGCGGGGATAACGCGCCGATTATCGGCAGGCTGGGAACGGGCGTTGAATTAAACGAACTGTTCACAAATCATCAGCAGGGTGCTCCCAAAGAAACATCCAACGATTTCGATCTGATGCTTGAAGGCAACGGTTTTTTCGCGGTTGCCACTCCCTACGGCGAAAGATACACAAGAAACGGCTCATTTATCCTCGGAATGGAAGGATTTTTGCTTACCAAGGAAGGCTTTCCTGTGTTAGGCGAAAACGGCCCCATCAATATAAAGGCTAATAATTTCAGGGTCGATAACGAGGGCAGGATTTGGGTAAATAACGCTTATCAGGACGGCGATCCCGAGAACATGGTCGGAAGGGAAACCAATGAATGGGATGAGACCGTTCTTCTTGACACTTTAAAAATCGTTGAGTTTGAACTTGACCGCTATCTTGAAAAGCAAGGGTCAAGCCTTTACCGCGATACGCCGATATCCGGTGCGGCGATGCTGATGGATGTTGAAAGAAGGCCGAGAGTGCTTCAGGGATTTCTTGAAGCGTCCAATGTCGATCCTGTAGTGGAAATGGTTCAGATGATCGAAGTGAACCGCGCGTATGAAGCGAATCAAAAAGTGATCCAGACGGAAGAAACAATGCTGGGCACATTAATAAATCAAGTGGCTAAATTCGGCCCGTAAAAATAAAAGAGGTAAACAATGGTCAGGAGTTTGTGGACAGGCGCAGCCGGCATGATCGGGCAGCAGGCAAATATTGATGTAATTTCGAATAATCTCGCGAACGTTAATACACATGGATATAAAAAACAACGCGCCGATTTTGAAGATCTTATCTATCAAACGGTGAAGACGGCGGGAACTCCGGCGACCGAAGATACCGTGACGCCTGTCGGGATTCAACTTGGACACGGCGTTAAGCTTGCCGACACCCAGAGAATTTTTGAGCAGGGCGCTTTGCAGCAGACGGCGGTCCCGACGGATCTCGCGATCACGGGCGAAGGTTTTTTCAGAATACAGATGTACGACGGCACTCTCGCCTATACGCGTAACGGTAACTTTAAAGTTGACTCCGACGGGCGCATGGTGACGAGTAACGGTTACTGGCTTATCCCCGATATAATTATGCCTGAACTTTTTTTGCCCGATACCATCAATATAACGCAGGATGGAAGGGTCAGCGTAAAGGTGCCGAGGAACGGCGAAGAGGTCGAGGTCGATGTCGGAAGGATCGAGCTGTACCGTTTTCCGAATCCTGTCGGTCTTACCGCGATTGGCGATAATCTTTTTAAAGTAAGCCAGGCGTCAGGCGAAGCGATTGTCGGCACTCCGGGTTATGAAGGCATGGGGCAGCTCCGCCACAGGTTCCTCGAAATGTCAAATGTCGCGGTTGTTCAGGAAATGGTCAACCTGATTGTCGCGCAGCGCGCGTATGAGTTTAACTCGCGCACCATTCAGACAAGCGACAATATGCTTGGAACGGCAACCACATTAAAAAGGTAGGGTAGGATAAATGGAAATTAGCGGCTTTGGGTTAATGAATCTTGAAGATTACCGTCTTTCGTCATCACCGGATCTCCGCGCTCCTATGAGTTTCTCGCAGCTTCTTGATAGAGCGCGTTCGGTAGACGACAAAGGTTCCCGCCCGGCCGCTCCAAAAACTCCCGGCCTTGAGCCGACTATCGATAAAAGTGAAAAACTTTATCAGCTTTGTCTTGAGCTTGAAACATTTTTAGTTAAAAATCTTTTAACCAGCATGAGGGGTACGGTACAGAAATCCGGCCTTGTTGACGACAGCTTTGCCGGGAAAATGTACGAAGATATGCTGTATGACGAGTACGCCAAAGATTTTACCAAAAACGCGGATTTCGGCCTTGCCGAGCAGGCTTACAGGCAGCTTCTGCGGTACAGTTAATTCTGTTTGAACGGCGTTTTACCGTGATTTTCATCCATAAAACTGCTATTTTTTACCATAAATCCTTCGATAATATAATATGAGTTCAAAAAGTACCGGACATTCCGCGGGTGAAATACGGTTTTCGATCAGCGCAAAACTGATAGCGATTATTTCGATTATCGTTGTCGTCTCACTTGGTTCGATAACAATTCTTGTTTCATGGCTCGTCCACAACGATTTAAGGAAATCCGCCGAAGATAACAACTTTGAGATAAACCGCCGTTCAGCGATGGAGGCTGAGTCCGTGCTGGAAAATATCCGCTCCGATTCACGCGTGTTGATTCAGACAGTAACAGCCTCTCCTTCAGGTTCCGATGATGCCGTCAATTTTTTCTTTACGCAATATCCGCAGACAGCTTCTGTTTTTTTTATCGCCGCCGGAAGGGAAGAACGTCTCTTTGTAAACAAACAATTCTTCGCTTCGAATCAGATTAATGAAGTTCTTGCTTCTTCATGGTTTACCAATAACAGGGATACAATGGCGCGCGCGTTACGCGGCGAGACTGTTATTCAAAACGCGGCACCTCATTTCGCGTATCCTGTTTTAGCGCTTTACTTTCATCTGCCTGACGGCGGATTGGGAGCTGTTGTCTTTTCTTCGCGGAACCTTAGTAATAATTTAGGCTATGGGACGAACCAGTCTTATATGTTAAACGCCGACGGCGATTTGCTCTGTTTCGCGGATGATACTCTTGTAAGAGATGGTATAAATATCGCGAATCATGAATTTATCAGATCAATTTTGTTAAATTCTCAGCGCAGTATGCAGCAGCTTATGGAAACTGATTTCGGCGTTTCAGGAAAATCTTCAGATAACACGGGGACAAACTATCTGCTGGCGTTTTGGAAAAAGACGCTTGTCTTTGTTCAGAATATTTTTAACAGGCTCGGCATAGATAAAAATATTTCCGGCGTATTTGAAAATAATGAATCGCGCAATAAACCGAGGCAGTTTATCGCGTACACGAAATTAAACACGGCAGGAGCAGTTGTAATTACCAGTATTGATTACAATAAAGTGTTTGAGGGTATTAACGCGACAACGAGGCGTAATATCTATCTTACAATCGCCGTGCTCAGCATCTCGATCATTTTCATCTGGTTTTTCTCCAAGTCAATTTCCGTTCCGCTAAAATCGCTTGCCGCGGCGGCTAATGAAATCGAAGGCGGCAAATTTGATCAGAAGCTTGATATTGTCAGCAATGATGAGATCGGCGTTTTATCATCCAGTTTTGAAAAGATGTGTTCGGCTCTTCACATTTTTGGAAAATTTACAAACAGGGAAATCGCTGTTAAGGCTATGCGCGGCGAGATTAAACCGGGCGGTCTTTCCAAACACGCGACAATTTTCTTTTCTGATATCCGCGAGTTTACCGCGAAGTCGGAAGGTTTTACAAAATTTTTCGGGATTGACGCTTCCGATAAGATCGTCCATTGGCTTAATCAATATTTTACAAAGATGGTTGATTGCGTTGAAAAAACAAACGGCGTTGTGGATAAATTTATCGGTGACGCTGTCATGGCTCATTGGGGCACTGCGTACACAAGCGGGAATCCGCGCAATGACGCTTTCAACTGCGTGAAGGCGGCTTTGATGATGCGCAAAGCGCTTTACTATCTGAATAGAAACAGGAGATCAAATGATCCTTCCAATCCTTCGATACGCATTGGCTGCGGAATTAATTCCGGGATTGTGACGGCAGGACAGCTTGGAAGCGATATGCGCATGGAGTATACGGTTATAGGCGATCCTGTAAACTTAGCTTCGCGCATCGAAGCTCTCACTAAACCTTTGGGTACGGATATTCTTGTTTCTGAAGATACATGGAAGTTAGTCGGAGATAAATTCATCACGGAAGAAATGCCTTCTGTAACGGTTAAGGGAAAAGCGAAGCCGGTGCGTATTTTCGCCATTGTCAATTTTATGGGCGAGGAAAAAGGACCGCAGTCTCTTTCTGAGCTGCGCGATCTTCTCGGTATCGAAGCTCCTAAACTTGAAAATGTTGATGTAAACGCGGACGAGAAAAAATATAAAATCGGAGAAAGCGCGTAACAATGTTACGGGGAACGGCAATGAAAAAAAAGGCTGGAAAAATCAAATTTCTTGATTTATTTATAACAGTTTTATTTATACTTGTTGCCGCCGTATCGGTTGATCTTTTCAGGCGCGATCTGTTACAGACATTTAACCTCCAAAATGTTGAACCTGTAGGAAAAGTTGTTGTAAAAAAGAACACAGTGCAAAGACGGTTTTCTGACCGCGTTCTTTGGGACAGGCTTGCTTCGGAATCACCCGTTTATTCCGGGGATTTAATCCGCGTGGCGGAAATATCTTCGGCGGTTCTTTATCTTGAGGATTCAAGCATCGAACTTGATGAAAATACGCTTATCAGAATAATCCCCGGCGAAGACGGCGAAGGATTGCAGATAATATTAACGGAGGGATCAATCGTTTATATTGCCGGGGAAGACAGTAATATCACCCTTGATTTAAACGGGCGCCGCATTGTTCCGTCGGCAGGTAATGTCGTTAACGCATCAATTGCAGATAACGGACTGATATCGCATAATGTAACGGAAAACGTTACGCGGTATGTCAGAGAAGGCAATGCGAGGCAGATTGACGCGCCTTTTTTGCTAAGCCCGGCTGTAAACAGCGTGCTGCGCTTTGGAAACGGACGTTCCTTTATTAATTTCCAATGGACGAATCTTGAGGAAGCTCTTTCTTATATTCTGGAAGTAAGCTCTTCGCCTGATTTTTTAAATCCGCGGATTCACATGAGCAGCACTATGCCGTCTCTCGCTGTTACAGACATTGAAGACGGACTTTGGTACTGGCGGGTTAAACCTGTTTTCCCGCAGATTTTTTACAATAACGCTGTTTTTTCTGCGACATCTTTTTTCCGCGTTCAGCGTGAAATGTCAGATAACGCAGTCTCAACCGGTAATATCAGTTTTTCTCAGTGGCTTGCGATTGAGTCGCCTCCTTTGGAATTTCCGCCTGATCTGCCGCCTGAATTCGCTTCCATGAGACCGGCGGATGTTCCGGCGAAAAACCCTGTGCAGCTAACGCAGGTTATTGAAGAAGAAAAGAGCGAACCGGCGGTGGTTGAGCCGGAACCTGTACAGGTTGAGCCTGAACGCGAGCCGGAAAGAGTTGCCGCCGCGCCTCCGCGCAGAGTACAGCCGGCTCCGCGGGTTGTGCAGCCTCTGCCTGCCCCGAGAAATCTTCGCCCCGCGGGTGAAATCATAATCGGAGCGGAAGGACCTAATGCGATCGTTTTCAACTGGACGGCTGTGCAGGGCGCGAACGCTTATGTTTTTTCGTTGCGGCGGCAGAACGGAACGCAGGTTATCCGCGATACGCGTCTTGGAACAACAAGCTACACATTGAACAATCTTGGAATTCTTGACAGGGGAACATTTATCTGGCAAGTTGAGGCGATTGCTGTGCGCGGCGCCGCCATTGAAAGACGCGGTACTGCGTCGCAGAGTTCATTTAATATAAGCTTCCCCGCGCCGACAAGGATTCAAATAGAGGATATGGGTGTTCTATATGGCAATTAACAGAAATCATTCCTATTTTCTGTTATTCATTATTCTCATATTACTCTGTTCTTTTCCGTGTTATCCGCAAGAAATGGCGGTTAACGAAACGCGGAATAATCGTCCGTTGGGTTATTATATTGATACCGAAAGAGAAGAACCGCGTTTTATTCAAAGGTTAGCGTGGCGCGGCGGCGAACATGCCCTGCGTTACGGGATTATTATCGAAAGGGAAGTAAACGATAATTATATACCGCATAGCCGCGAATTTTCCAATACACATTTTATTGAAGTATCTCTTTCTCCCGGTTTTTACCGTTTTAGAATAGTTCCCTACGACTTTCTAAACAGAGCGGGAGAGGGATCGGACTGGAGCTATATCGAAGTGCTCCGAGCTTTAAGACCTGAGTTTCTGGAGGAAGTGCCTGATATTGAAGCGATTAATACAGGCGGGTCTCCGGGTTATGTGCTAAATATTTCAGGTAACAATCTTGACCGCGGCGCGGATTTTTTTATTCGTGATTCGAGCGGCAATGAAACCAATCTTGATAATTTTAATTTTACGGAAGACGGAGTACGGCTTTTTCTGAACAGAAGCGATGTCACGCCCGGAGAATACGAACTTGTTATCCGAAATCCGGGAGGGCTTGAAGATCATACCGGCACGATTACACTGAATGAAATCATGCCCGAACCTGAACCTGAACCAGAGCCGCAACCTGAGCCTGAACCACAGCCTGAGCCTGAGCCGCAACCAGAGCCTCAGCCGGAACCTGAACCGCAGCCGCAATTAATTACACCGCCGGAAACGCCGTCAAACCTGTTAAACTCAAAATTAATTTTGTTTAGCATATCTTACGCAAGTTTTTTCCCGAATTATGAAGATTACTACAATTACAATTACAATGAAGGTTATGATTATGGTTATAATTATTACGGTATTATAGATCAACCGTTGTATGGGTTTGTAATTCGCGCGGGCATTTATACTGAATTATTCCTGAGTTTCTATATCGGGCTTGAATCTTCAATATCATTCCTGTCGAATGAAAACGACGGTTTTATGGTGTTAGGTGTCAATGCAGTCATCATGCAATGGCTTTTTAGAGATACAATCGGATTGGCTTTAAAGGCCGGACTCGATTTGGCTCTTGGAGATTTGACATCAATCATGTACACACTGGGAGGATCTGTCCGCTGGCGTGTCTTCAGCAGATTGATTCTTGAAGCCGGTCTTGACTATTCGTATTTTTCATGGGATGAAGGCAGGGTACCCGGTGAAGGCGTCCGGCCGTGGGTTGGCGCCAGTTTTAGGATTTATTAATTATAGCGTAAATAACAAGAGCCGTTATATTGTACAGGCTGTGAGCGATCGCTATACCGTGCAGCGAGCCGTAGCGTAGAAAAATAAACCCGAGGAACATTCCGCAAATTGCGGCATTAAGCGTGCCCCACGGGCCCTCATAAATATGACAGACCGAAAACATCACCGTGGATAGCGCAATTGCCGCCGTTGGACTCAGATTCATCTCTTCCTTTTTGGTTAACAGATAAAAGCGGAAATAAATCTCTTCAAGGTACGCGGAAAATATCAGAAAAATAATGACGGCAATCCAGCCTGCGGCATTGGAAGGCGTTTGAAATGTCATCCCTGCGGAATCTGCCAGTGAAGATAATATGCCGACAACGGAGCCTGTTATCATAAGGCATGCAAGCGCGATTAGTCCGCCGTAAATGTCTTTTCTGCCGGGTTTAATAATCCAGTATTCAATCTTCCATGTTCTGGACATTAAATACCAGATTAACGCGATTGAGGGAACGCAGTAAAAGACAGTTCTTACAATAAACGCTGTTCCGGAAAATCCTCCGGTGGAGACTCCCGCGGCTTGAGATACCGCGCCTTCCGCAAAAGGCAGGAAGAACAGGACAATATACAATATGACAGGTTCAAAATATGCGCCCATATTTAATTCCCTTTAGCTCTTTTCTGAGATTTATTAATGTATTATAATTAAAATTTAAGATAAAGCTAATGGGGTAGGATATTGATTCCTTTTTTATTTTTCGCGGCTGTCGCGCTCGCCTGTCTTCTCTTTTACATCTTTTCCAGAAAAGAAGGTTCCGGGAACTGGATCCAATTTTTCGCAAAAGGGAAGGAAGCCGGTTTTACCGTGAAAGATATGGAACAACTGCGGCGGATTGTTTCTTCCTGTAATATTCAAGAGCCTGTGTCGATTTTTCAATCCCAGAAACAGTTTGAAATTGTAGTCCGTTCAATGGTAAACGCTGTGCGGATGTCCGGCGAAAGGGATGATCCTGCGGTACAGATTTTTCTCTCCAAACTTTTTGATTATTTTAAAAAAATCGAGATGAAGGCTGTAGAAAATAAGACACGCATTACAAATTCGCGGCAGATCAGCGAAGGGCAGACGCTGCGGGTTCTAGTCGCAGGAACAGGCGTTTTTAAATCCGAAGTTGTCAAAAATTTCGGAAATTATTTAACCATATCCCGTCCCATGAATCAAAAGCTAAATTCAACCATGCAATGGCACGGGCTTCGCATATCAATATACTTCTGGCGTGAAGATGACGCGGGATATGTTTTTGATACCGAAGTAAGCGACGAGGTTTTTTCAAAGGGGATTTCATCTCTTAAGGTCGAGCATAACGATTCTCTTTTCAGAACGCAAAAACGTAAATCACTCCGCATTAAATATCAGAAACCGGCTTTTCTTTATATGATTGATGACGGCGATAATCCGCACACGCTGGAGAAAACTGCAGGCCTCCGGTGTATGCTTGATGATATTTCCGATACGGGATGCGCCTTCAGGGTTCACGGGCAGGCATCAGCCGGGCTGCGCCTGAAGGTACAGTTCGCGCTTGATCGAATTCCCATCTGCATGCCGGCGACTATCCGTTCGGTGGATTATTTTCAGGAGACAAATACTTCTCTTGCGCACCTAGAAGCCGATCCGCTTCCCATCGCTACGCGCAATCATATACTCTGCGAAGTATTCGGAATGCTGCCCGATGAAGATGAAGACGAACTGCCGTTCAGGGTACTGGAAGAAGAAACTGATAATCTTAATATTCAGCGTCCCGGAAACGATCCAAAGGGGATGTTCAATGCGTAAGATAATTTTTTTAATATTTTTATTTACATTGATTTCCTTAAACGCGCACAGCGATCCTGTTGTGATGAATTCTTATATGCAGCGTTTTATCAGAGCGGATCTTTTGGGAAAGATTGATATATTAAACGAAGCGTCTTCCGATACCCGCTTAGGTGAATCAAAAAATCAGCTTTATGAATATGCCTTACAGTTTGTTCTTGACAATTACGCGCAAATAGATGATTTACGCGATATGAACTCTGTTGCCGGGATTTCCATTAATGGTCTTCTTGAATGCCGCCGCATTGATAATATTGATCTTCTGTGGAATCTTTTTTCTGTCTATCCCGATTCGGAAACCAGGGCTGATATAATTGTCGCGTTGAGTGTTCTTAGCGGCAGGGACAGCGGCATTATCGATCGTATTAATAATTATCTGATGCGGATGAACAATTCGTTCAGAGACGGAGAAGCTGTGGATTATACCGTTGTATCAGCCTGTATAACCGCGCTTATGGGGCTTGGCGGCAGTTCCTCGTACCCTGTTTTATTCGCGATTATCTGCTCGGATTTTCCTGAAGTTATAAATAATGAAGCGTTCGGTGCGCTGGAAGTTATCCCAGGCAATCTGCATCAATTTTTGTTAGGTGTCATCGAAAACAGTCCTCCGCTTGAGAAATTCGCGGCATTCCGTGTTGTAACCGGCAACGACAGGTTAAGCGTTTGGGAACGCGGGCAGCTTGCCGAACTTGCTCTTGAAAAGGGGCTTACATCCGGTGAAGATATTGATCTTTCTGCGATGCGTTACGCGGCAGTTTCCATACTTACAAACCTGCGCTGGAAACGCGCGAACACTCTCGCCATTAGGCATTATTACCGCGTTCAGGCTGACTTTCAGCACGGCGCTGTTCCCAAAGAACGACTGGTTGAAGCGATAGCTTGTCTCGGCGCAGTCGGAAATTCTGATGCCGCGCTTGTTCTCTGTTTACAACTCGGCCTTATAAACGCAAGAGCAAACAGCACAGGCGCGTATGACGCCGATATTACGTTGGCTATCGTTCGTGCGCTTGGCCTTATTGGCGACGATGCCGCTTTTGATCATCTGCTCTTTGCCAGCAATTTACCCTACGATGAAAACATTACAACCGCGGCAATGGAGGCGATTGATCTTCTAAGATGGTAATCGGATTTTCTTATCGAATAATTAAAACCCCGGTTTTCTGCGCTGCATTCGCCGCTGTCATCGGTTTTTACTGCCTGTATCACGCGGCGTTCGCGTTAACCGCCGCGGTTTTATCGGTGTTGGTTATAGCTCTTTGCCTGTTCCGTGTGTTATCTTCGCTCAATCCTTCCCGTAACTTGCGCATAACGTCTGGCTGTTTCTGCGCTTTGGCTGTAGGTCTTGCTATCGGTGTTTGCGCTGGAGCCGCAGGAAGCAATGAAATCAAGTTTGGAATTCCTGAAGATAAAATTACGGCTCTGGAATGTGAACTGCTTGAAGATCCGCGCGTTATCGCGGGAGGCAGCGCAATGGCTCCCGCCAGGCTTAGAAAAAGCGCCGGTGCAAATGGTTTGCGCGTAACAGCTTCGGGTGAAATTACAGTATTCTTCCGGCAGGAAAGCGCTCAAAAACTCCGCGAAGCGGGGCGCGGAACTGTAGTTTTCGCTGAAGGCGCTTTACGTTCCGGCGATCGCGGTTACTCGTTAAGCGCACATTCACTTCACATTGTAAAACCGGCTCCGCAGATGGAAAGGATGCGCACAAATATCAGGTTGAATCTGATAAAAAGATTTGACGGTAAACCCTGGGGAGGACTCGCTCTTGCGCTTTTACTCGGCGTAAGGGACAATCTTGACGTTGAGTTTACTTCACTTTACAGAACCGCGGGGTTATCCTACATTCTCGCGCTGTCCGGAATGCATCTTGCGATAATAGCCGCGTTAATAGCTTTTCTTTTAAAAAAACCGCTCGGCCTTAAAATGTCCGCTGTTATAGGAGCGGTTATCATAATAATGTATTGCATGTTTGTAGGGCCGTTTCCAAGTCTTTACAGATCGGCGCTGATGTATGTCATTGGAACCGCTGTGATCATTTTCGCTCTTCCAAGAAATTCCATGGCGGTCTTATCTCTTTCTTTTTTGATTCAACTTATCATTACTCCCGCCGCGGGAAATTCAATCTCGTTTATATTATCGTATCTCGCGCTCGCAGGTATTTTGATAATCGGCAAGGCTTTCTCCGCGTTATTGGCGGGTAAGATTCCTGATTTTCTTTTACAGCCGCTGTCTCTTTCGTGCGGCGCGTTCCTCGCGACATCCGGTATTTGCAGTTTTACGTTTGGATACATTGCGCCAATCGGAATTATAGCAGGTCTTGCGGTAGTTCCTCTCACTACAATTTTTATGACAGGTTCGATAATCTGGCTCGCGCTTGATTTTTTATCGCTGTCATTTATACTAAATCTTCCGCTTTTCTTAATTTACCGCTTAATGGAAATTACAGCGTCAACAGCGGGCTTTGTTCCCGGCATCAGATCGAACCCTGCGCTTGTTCTTGCTGTCTCTATCTCGCTGATGATATTGATCGCGGCGCTTGAGTATAAACGCCGCTTGTCGTTAAGGATTCTTAAACCGTTTGTGTGATCGTCTAACCGCGAATCTGCGAAATGGGAATACAAATTCTTTGCATTGCCGCGAGAAAAATTATTCTTCTCTTTGTTCGCGCGGTTCATGTTTAAAATATTTAAATTTATATTATAATAAACAATGACCGAAAAAATCAACTACAACTCTGCGGCGGATTTACGCGCTTTCCTTGAACGTGAAAAACTTGGAATGTTAAAAAAGTTCGGACAGAATTTTTTAATAAACCCGCAGATTAGGCGGACGCTCGCGGATGAACTTGACGCTTGTGATGATGTTTGGGAAATAGGGCCTGGTCTTGGCGCGATGACAGAAATTCTTTTAGAAAAGGGTTTAAAGATAAAGGCGTTTGAAATCGATCTTGGATTTATCCGTATCTTAAATAATATTTTTTCTGATAATAAAAATTTTTCCCTTGTGGAAGGCGATGTAATGAAAACATGGCAGCGGCAAAAACCTGTTTCATTTCTATTGGGAAACCTTCCTTACAATATAGCGGCGTCTTTAATCGCCGATTTTATTGAGAGAGGCCGTGTATTTTCGCGCATGGTTGTAACTGTGCAAAAAGAAGTTGCGCTTAGAATGTGCGCGTCCGCCGGCTCATCCGATTACTCGTCTTTTTCCGTTTTATGCGCAAGCGTTTATAATGTAAAACAATTGATGGTGATCCACCCATCATCATTTTTCCCGCAGCCGAATGTAGACAGTATGGGAGTCCTTCTTGAAAAAAAAAGCGCAGAGGTTTATCCGCAGGTTTTTTATCCTCTTGTACGCGCTCTTTTCGCTTCAAGACGGAAAACGATTAAAAATAATTTTTTGGCGTTTTTATCAGCGCGTACAGGCAAGTTCAACGCGCAGGAAATGTGCGCTTCAGTTTTGCGGGAAACCGGCATTGATCAAAATGAGAGAGCCGAGAATCTGGATATAAACGCTTTTTTATCTATTGCAAAATCCATTGATAATATGCGATTATAAAAACAGGAATGTTAAACGCCGACACGGCAATCGCCGGAAATATAGCAGTGGTTGAAGAGCGGATTCAAAAGGCCTGCGTATCTTCAGGCAGAAAACGCGAAGAAATCATGCTAATGGGAGTGACGAAATTTATTCCGGCTGAAGCTGTCGAAACGGCTTACCATGCGGGAATTAAATGTTTCGGCGAAAGCAGGGTACAGGAAGCTGCGGAAAAATTCGCGCTTCTTAAACATTTGGGTGATTCACAGCTTCATATGATTGGTTCGTTACAGCGCAATAAAGCGAAACAGGCGGCGCGGCTTTTTGACTGCGTGCAGTCGGTTGACAGAGAGGAGTTGATTACAGAGCTTGGAAAACATGCGTTATTAAAAGAGAAGCCCCTTGAGGTTATGCTTGAATTGCACACAGGAGAAGAATCAAAAAACGGTTTTTACGGTTTTGACGCTTTGTATAAAGCGGCGGAATTAATTTTAAGCAAGGAGAATATAAAATTAACAGGGCTGATGACAATGGCGCCGTTTACCGAAGATACCGCGCTTGTGCGGGCGTCATTCAGGCAGCTTGCAAACGCGAAGAAGGAGATCGTTAAACGTTTTCCTTTTACCGAAAACAGCCTCTCTCTTTCTATGGGAATGTCAAATGATTTTGAAACTGCAATTGAGGAAGGTTCAAATCTGCTCAGGATAGGAAGCGCGATTTTTAAGGACAAATGAAAAATTTATTTTTTATATTTATTTTCTTTTTTCTCCTGCTCACTCCGTGTTTTCAAGCGGCGGCTCAAAGTTCATCATCATCAGCGTTTCCCTCATTTATCACTCCGGAATTCCCGCAATGGGCGGTTGATCTTCGCCGCTGGGACATAATTACCTTCGGCGTATTTCCGTTTTCAATGTTTCTTGTCACATTTACAACCGATATGTTCCGCTGGAGCTATGCCGATTGGGATAATCGTTATGCGCCATGGCCGTTAAAATCCGCGGGCGCTGTTGATATGACAGGAGACGAATATTTAAGGACAATTTTTATCGCGGCGGGGTTGTCGGCAGCAGTCGCTCTTGTAGATTTTATTATAATAAAAATCAGGCGGGACAATGAACGCCGCAGGGCACAAAGCGCGCCGTCAGGATCTGTCATTATAGACAGAAGGCCGTATCCTGAAGAAACTGATAATCCGCCGTCCGCTCCCGGCGGTGAAAGCGAATAATGCCTGTCTTTTCCTGCATTATAGAAAATAAAACACTTAATCCCGTCCGTCTGGATCGTTATATTTCTGAAAATCTGTCGCTGCTTTCGCGCTCGCAAATTAAAGCAAGAAAGCTGACGGCGAAGGTTAACGGAAAAGATGTTAAAATTTCCCGGATTGTAAAACCGGGAGACCGCCTTGAACTTGACTGGATCGACAGTCCGCCGGTTGACATTATACCGCAGAACATTCCGCTTGAGATTGTGTACGAAGACACGCGCTGCGTTGTTATTAATAAAGCGCAGGGAATGGTTGTTCATCCCGGCGCGGGTAACAGGCAGGGGACTTTAGCTAACGCGCTCTTGTATAGGAGGCTTAACAAGGATGGATGCGGCAAAGCGGATGATGCAGAAGCGCGTAACACCGGGTTAAACGTCCGTCCCGGAATTGTACACCGCCTTGACAAAGACACATCCGGAATTATAATCGCGGCTTATGATGAAGAGTCCCATGCCTTTCTCGCGGATCAATTTAAAACAAGAAAAGTCCGTAAAAAATACATCGCGATCGTTCAAGGCGCGCCGAAAGAAAATAAAGGCAGGATCGAAACCTGTATCGCAAGGGATAATGCAAACAGAAAACGTTTTAAAGTTTCAGCTAACGGAAAAACAGCCGTCACTTTATACAAGGTGATAAAAATATGGCGTGGTTATTCGTTTTTACTTTTAAGCCCGCGCACAGGGCGCACTCATCAGCTTCGTGTTCATCTGCGCCATATCGGCTGCCCGATTCTGGGAGATCCGGTATACAGCGGCGCGGATAAAAATTTCCCGGGAGCGTTATTAATGCTTCATTCAAAATCAATTTCAATAACTCTTCCAGCCGAAGAAAAAGCTCGCGATTTTTCATCTGATATGCCGGAACGTTTTTCACAGGTAATAAAAAAACTGGAAATGACTAATGGATAATCCATATATACTTGAAGAAACAAAAGACTTCGCGGTTATTTATAAACCGCCTAAAATGCATTGCACAGCGATAAATAATTTAAACCGCAAAGACGCGCAGAAGAGTAATGCGGTTACTCTTTATGAATGGTACTCTAATCAATCTGTTGTTTTTGACATCATGCACCGGCTTGATTATGAAACACATGGACTTGTCCTCTTCGCTAAAAATGAAAATAGTTATGAATATTTTAAGTCATTACAAGATAAAGGCGAATTTATAAAAGAGTATTCCTCGGTTTGTATATATGAACAGCAATCAAACAACCCATCACTTCACACTTCTACCCGCGCACCCGCCGCCAGTTACTCCACATTGATAAATGGTTATCCGCAGCTGCCGTTAATTAATAAAACACCGTCTTTGGAAAATCCATCGATCATTAAAAGTTATTTCAGGCCTTTCGGTCCCGGCAGAAAACTCGTACGGCCTGTCATTGATGATGCAAAAAAAAACAAGGAGATCGCGAAGGATAAAGGCGGGTTTTATATAACAGAAATAATCAGTATTAATAATAATATTTTTACAATGCGGATTAAACGTGGTTTCCGCCATCAAATCAGGTGCCATCTTAGCTGGATTGGCCGCCCGATTTTAAACGATCCGTTATATTCCATTGATAACGATGAGCCTGTTTCTGGTAATCTTTCGCTTAAGGCCCACGCCCTTTATTTTACCGATCCGGCGGACGGGAGGCGGCGGGAATATAAAATCTCACCGCTAATATAAAAAAGTATAAAAAAACGGTATAATATAAATTAACAGGCTTGAAAAGGCGTAATTTTTTGGTAAAATGAATTTATGGAGATCGATCGAATCCTAAAACCTGACGCGTTTGTTTATTTCGTCGGTATTAAAGGAACAGGCGTGTGTGCCTTCGCCGAGTTGATGCATAACAACGGAATTAAGGTAAGCGGCAGTGATATAAATGAAGTTTTCTATACAGATGCGATTCTTGACGAACTAAAAATCTCGTACCATGAAGGTTTTGATTCATCGCATATAGAAAGCGGGATCGATCTTATAATACATTCTGCCGCTTACAGCGCTGATACTAATCCCGAACTCGCGAGGGCGCAGGAACTGGGCATACCTGCGGTGAAGTACACTGACGCGCTTGGGGAGTGGTCTGCGAAATTTGATTCGACCGGCATTTGCGGCGTTCACGGAAAAACTACCACCACAGCGATTTGTGGTGTGATGATGCGCGCTGCCTCTCTTCCCGCGCAGATTCTCGCCGGCAGCGCGTCTGTCGATTTTGAAAAACCATTCCCTTGCGGTGATAATATAGATACAAGCCGGATGAGCGGAAGATCAACATTGAATCTTGGTAATAAATATTTTATCGCGGAAACCTGCGAGTACCGGAACCATTTTTTGTCATTCCGGCCGCGGCGGATAATTTTAACATCTGTAGAAAGCGATCATCAGGATTTTTTCCCGACTTACGAATCGATTCGTGACGCGTTTGTTCAATATTGCAGACTGCTTCCCGATGACGGGCAGCTTTTCTACTGCGCAGATGATCCCGGCGCTGTCGAAACCGCGCAGATAATTAAAAACGATAACCGGGGCATAGAGCTTGTTCCTTACGGCTTTACCGCGGACGGCGGTTTTAAAATTACTTCGTATAACATTAAAGATAAAAAAGCGGTTTTTTCCATTGCCGGATTTCCTGATCCTATTACAATGAATATTCCCGGCAGGCATGAAGCCCTGAATACCGCCGCGGCTCTCGCGCTGACAATTTCGCTGGCAAGGGAAGAATCAGGAACGTTAAACGCCAATATTTTAACCGAAGGACAGATAAAATCAATCAAGGAAGCTCTTGCCGGTTTTGAAAGCACAAAACGGCGGAGTGAAGTATTCGGCGAAGTTAGCGGCATTATTTTTATGGACGATTACGGTCATCATCCTACCGCGATTAAAACGACCCTTGAAGGGATAAAAAGTTTTTATCCTTCGCGAAGGCTTGTTGTAAGTTTTATGTCGCACACATATACGCGCACTTCGGCGCTTCTCGACAGGTTCGCGCAATGTTTCAATGACGCGGATGTTCTTTTTTTGCATAAAATTTACGCGTCAGCAAGAGAAAATTATAAAGGCGGCGTTAACGGAAGAACGCTATATGAAAAGACAAGCGCTGTCCGCTCGGCGTTAGGTGACATTAAAAAAGAAACATACTATATTGACGAAGTAGACGATGCCTTTAAGCCGTTATGCGAAATTCTAAAAAGCGGTGATATATTCGTAACTCTCGGCGCGGGCAGCAACAGACCGCTTGGAGAAAAACTTTTCGCGCATTTTAAAGAGGTGGAAAATGGTTAGCATGACAGGTTTCGCGTACCGCGAAAATTCAGGACAGGAAATGTCAGTATCGGTGGAAGTAAAGGGGTGCAACAGCCGCTATCTGGAAATATTTGTAAACCTGCCGCCGTGGCTTTCAATGCTGGAAGCGAAAATACGCGAAAAAATATCATCCTGCTGTTCAAGGGGAAAAGTGGAAATTTTTATTCGTGTCCGCGAACATAACGCGCCTGTCACTGTCAGTATAAATAAAAACGCCGCGAAGGCTTATTACGAGGCTGTAAAAAATCTCGCAAAGGAACTTGGCATAAAAGAAAAACCGCCTCTTTCGGCGTTATTGGAAATGGACGGCGTTCTTGAAATTGAAAAAAGCCGCGATGAAGAGCGTTACAGCAGGGAGATCATGCCGCTTGTAGATGCCGCATCCGCCGCCTTCTGTCTTGAACGCGAAAGAGAAGGCAAGCACACTGAGAACGACATACTTTCTCATCTTGAGTCAATCGAATCATCGTTAAAAAATATTATCGCTTTTGTCCCGGCGATAGAGCAAAATCTGAAAGATAATATAAAGACGCGTTTCGCGGAAATGCTCGGCAGTCAGATTGATGAAAACAGAGTGCTGGCTGAGACAGCGTCGTTATTACTGAAGTATACAATTTCCGAGGAGATCTCACGCCTTGGATCCCATCTCGGCGAGTTCAGGAAGGAGAACGAAAGAAACTCACGTCCCGGTAAAAAATTAGATTTTTTATGTCAGGAAATTAACAGGGAAATAAACACGATTGGCTCAAAAAGTGTTATAATAGAAGTAAGCGGCGAAGTTGTAAAAATGAAGGAATGTCTTGAGAACATCAGAGAGCAATTAAGAAATATTGAATGATAACGGGAGAACAGAAACAGGGGAGCGGATGAAAAAAAATATTAAAATCGCCGTTTCAGGAAGAAGCGGCTGCGGCAATACAACTGTAAGCAAAATGGTCGCTGATACCTTGAATTTGCGTTTTATTAATTTTACGTTTCGCTCGCTTGCGCAGGAACGCGGACTGGATCTGAAAACGGTGCTTGAACTCGCGGCGGAAGACGATTCGTGGGACAGAGAAGTTGACACGCGTCAGGTTCAAATCGCGCGCGGAAATGATGCAAGCTGCGCCGCTAATAACAGTAATGCAAACGGCTGTATAAAAAACGAACAGGGCTGTGTGCTTGGTTCCCGCCTTGCTATCTGGCTGCTTGAGGAAGCGGATATAAAAATCTACCTTGATGCCAGCCCGGAAATAAGAGCGCGGCGAATTGTCGGCAGGGAAGGCGGCAACGCGGAAGAAATTACAGCATTTACGCATGAACGCGACAGGCAGGATCACGGCAGGTACCTGCGTATTTATAACATCGATACCGATAACCACGGTTTTGCCGATTTAACTATTAACACTGATCACCTGACTCCCGAACAGATTACGGATATTATTGTTGAAAAGGTTAAGAATATTTAACCGCGGACCGCCTGAACCAATACGAACAAAATATATTACTGAGTAAATTTATAAAAAAGGAACCCTGAATGATTGGTGAAGCCGGTTCGCTGAATATTAATTCTGAATCATTAAATAGTAAAAAATCTGTTAAAGGTGATACTCCGCCGGTTAAATCTCAGGCGAATGTTTCTGCTTCCTCTCCGGTGCGCGGAGCCGCCCGGCCGCCTCAATCCGCAGCTTCATTGGCCGCTTCGGCGGGACTTCCCGCGGATAAGATTTCCGCTTCTGTTGTTTCGTTTGCGCGTTTTTTTTCGCTGCCGCTAAAGCCGCAGGTGTTAGCTGATATACGAAAGGCCGCGTTTCCGCCTCAGGCATTGTCTCAATCCGCGCTTCAGTCCGCGCAGCAAAGTACGTTACGCGCTATGCCGCATCAATCAGCGCAGCCTGTTTTAGCGGGAGCCGGACAGGAGGCATCGTTAGCTGCAATTAAAACCGCTTTTGAGAAAGCGCGGGAGGCGGTTTTATTATCGGTGGCCGCGGCTGAGAGTAAAGGCGTGGAACTCAATCAGAAAGCGCTTGATCATTATACAGAGGCGGTTGACCCGCGGCAGAACAGCGATCAGCGGAGACAAAAAGATCATAATGATCATGGTGAAAAAACTAATAAAAAACTTGAAAAAATTTCCGCCGATAATCTTAAAAAAACCGCCGGAGATTTTCTTGAAAAAGATCTCCTGTTAAATATTTTAAACAAGCTGCCGGGGAAAAACGGACAGCGGTGGATCGTGATCCCCTTTGATTTTTCGGATGATGGAATTGAGTACAGAGTATCAATGAGAATATTACTAGAAAATGATGAGCGCGCGGCCGGTATGGCTTTAGATATTTATACAGTGGACAAGGATCAAGGTTTAGATGCTAATAATAGGCGGCTGTTTGTTTTTGAATCTGCTGACAACAGGCTTATGAGGCTTACAGTTTATCTTCAATCTGAAAATCAAAAGAAAAATCACTCGCAGTTTATCAATGATTTGTCACAGGTTCTGGAAATTCCTGTTGACCGGATTTCCGTAAAAATTAGCGATGAATCTTTTCCGTATGAAGGCGCGGATCAATTTGCGTCTGTGGATGAGGCGGTGTAGTTTGAAAAAAAGGAAAACCGCGTCTGCAATCGGGTACGCACACGGAGATCTGGCTCCGAAACTGTTTGCTTCGGGAAGGGGCAGGGAAGCGGAGCGGATTGTGGCTGCCGCCGAAGAAGCGGGAATCGCTGTCGTGGAAGATGCCGCTCTTGCCTCGCTGCTGGACAGCGCCAAACCGGGCGATTATATCCCGCCCTGGTGCTGGGAAGCGGCAGCCCGAGTGCTTGCCTTTGTAATGAAAACCAAAACCCCCTCTTGACTTTTTACGGTTTTTTTGTAAATATCAATTCAGGATGGCTTAAAACCTGTGTTTTGAAAAATCCTGAAATTAGCGGCTGTCGTATAACGGCTATTACCCCAGCCTTCCAAGCTGGAGACGTGGGTTCGACTCCCATCAGCCGCTTTAATTTTCTTATTTCATAAGAAAATTAAAGCGGTTGCCTGCGGATCAATACCACAATTTTCTTATTAGCATAAGAAAATTACAGTATTGCCTGCGGATCAGCCGCAGGTATCGGTATTTTTTTTGTAAAAAATACCGGCGGCCGCCTTCGGAACAGCCGCAGATGTCGTAATTTTTTACATTGTAAAAAATTCTGGCGGTTATCTGTAAATAAGCCGTCATTATGCGGGCGTATAGCTCAGCTGGTTAGAGCGCTTGCTTTACACGCAAGATGTCCCTGGTTCGAATCCGGGTATGCCCATAAAAATATCGGAGGAAAATATGAAAAAAATTCTTTTCTTTTTATTAGTGATAATATTGGTTTGTTTTGTCTCATGTCAGAAGCAGAATACGGCTCAGAATATTTCTGAGATGGGCGTAACTGTCCGGCTTCTTACCGACGCAACCGGCGTTGATGATAAATCTTTTAACGCCGCGGCATGGAGAGGCATTCTCGATTTCTTCGGTGATACATGGGCGAATCCCCGCCAAAGAGGACGCGCGTACGATTGGATTACCGCGCAGGATTTCAGTATGTTCGTGCCGAATCTGAGACAGGCGACAGACGAAGGTTATGATTTAATTGTTGTAAACGGTTTCTCATGGGAAGACGCGCTGATGCAAGTTGCGCCCGCGAACTTAAAACAAAAATATTTAATTGTTGATGTTGACTGGCTTGAAGGAAGCAATGTCATGCAGGCTGTTTACGCGGAGCATGAAGGATCGTTTCTTGTCGGCGCAGCCGCCGCGCTTAAAGCCATTGAAGACGGCATCGAAAATCCGCGTTTTGGTTTTATCGGCGGAGTGCCGGGTACTGTTATTACAAGATTTGAAGTCGGATATGTGCAGGGAATTCTGTCTATAATCCCCAACGCGCAGATCGTTGATTATTATGTAAATAGCTGGGGCGATCCGGCGCTCGCGAAAACACAGGCGAGGAACTGGTATGATTCGGGCGTATACACGATTTATTCCGCGGCCGGCGGAAGCGGAAACGGAACAATCGCGCAGGCGAAAGAATACCGCGCCGCGGGAAGAAATGTGTGGGCAATCGGCGTAGACTCCGATCAGTTTGACGAAGGTTTGTACAACAACACCGATTCCGCAGTGCTTACATCAATGCTTAAACGCGTTGAAACAAGCGTCGTTTACGCGTTAAACGCCGTGAAGAATAACACATTCAGAGGCGAAGTGATCACGTTCGATCTCCGCGCTGACGGCGTAGGTTATTCTACCGCGAATCCGGCGTTAAGCAGAAATATAATTGACAGACTGGAAGTTATTAAAACGCAAATCTCAAGCGGCCAAATAATTGTCGCGCCTACTCTGGCGCAGTCCATGCAGCTTCCCGGTTTTCCGCAAAACTTGAGAGCCATTGACGACTAACGCAGCTAGATTAGAAGAAAAAATCCTCAAGGTTTTTACAGGATCGAATTTCGCTGTATCCGCGGTGGTTGTAATTTTTGGTTTTCTGACAGCGACAGTTCTTCTTTTTATAATCGGAAGAAATCCCGCCGGTATGTATCAGGCGATCTTGCAGGTGGTAACTGGTTTCGATTCGCGTCGCGGAACATGGAATGTGCGTTACACCGGCGAATGGCTCGTAACGGCAATTCCGCTAATTTTATGCGGACTTTCTTTCGCGTTTTCCGCGCGGTCGGGTTTATTCAACATCGGCGCGGAAGGGCAGTATATAGCAGGTCTTACCGCGGCGCAGTTCATCGCCGTTACTTTTGTGAAAGTTCCTGTGCTTCACCTTTTTGCCGCCGTCACAGGCGCGATGTTCGCAGGAGCGTTATGGGGAGCTGTCTGCGGATTTTTTAAAGCGCGGTACAGGGTTTCCGAAGTTGTGTCCACCATCATGATGAACTACATCGCGTTTTATCTTCACAGAATCATCACATTGAGGATTCCGGGAACATCAACTATCAGAACTGTTGAATTTCACTTAACGTCATCGCTCGCAAGCCCCATGCTGTCGTCACTGACAAACGGATCAAGGCTGAATATGGGTCTGTGGCTTACTATTGCCGCTATCATTGCTTACTGGCTTGTGATGGAAAAAACTACGCTTGGTTATTCCCTCCGCGCCGCAGGTTTTAACAGGGATGCGGCTCTTTACGCGGGAATGCGGGTTAAAACAAATATTACTACAGCCATGGCAATCTCAGGCGCGTTCGCGGGGCTTGCCGGCGCGTGTGTTTCGTTAGGTGTTTTTTCATACGGGAGAGTGCTCTCCGCATTTGACAATTACGGCTTTGACGGCATCGCCGTGGCGCTCGGCGGAAGCTGCACAGCCGCCGGTGTTGCTGTTATGGGATTGCTTTTTGGAATGTTAAAATCCGCTCAGCCGCTGATGCAATCACGCCAGATACCGCAGGAAATCGCCTCGATTATTATGGGGCTTGTTGTTGTTTTTCTCGCACTGCGCTCCGGGATTTATATGTTCGCGCAGTGGCGGAAAAAAGAAAGGCTTAGAAGAGGAATCGAACCTAATGATGATCGGCTAACGGGAAGGAGCGCTGATGGATCAAATTAATTTTTTTACATCGATGCTTCCGTCAACACTAATGATAACAGCGCCGATTTTAATAGCCGCCGCGGGAGGCATGATCTGCGAGAGAGCGGGTGTTGTAAATATCGCGCTTGAAGGATTAATGTTAATAGGCGCGATGACCGCGGCTATCACTCATGTGCTAATGGAAACAAAAACCGGTTTTTCAGTTCCGATGTCTTTGATCTTTGCATCACTTTCAGGAGCGCTTTTTTCTTTAATACACGCATTCGCTTCCGTTACGTTGAAAGCGGATCAGATTATTTCCGGCACCGGTATAAATCTTCTTTCCAGCGGCCTGACTGTTTTTATCTGCCAGCTCATTTTCCGGATGGATCGCAGTATGAATTACAGAATGGGAATGCAGCCGGGTTTTTACGGAATATATCCTACGTTATGGATCGCGCTTATTATAATTGTTATAACATGGTTTTTTCTGTATAAACGTCCCGGCGGTCTGCGTCTCCGCGCCGCGGGAGAGAACCCTCACGCGCTTGCTTCCGCGGGCGTTAATGTTACCGCGATCAGATATTTAGCCGTTTTGATATCCGGGCTTCTTGCCGGTCTTGCGGGCGGCTGTGTTGTTCTTACGCAGGATATTCAATTTACTGTTAACTCGATCAATGGAAAAGGCTTCATAGCGCTTGCCGCCGTTTCCTTTGGACGCTGGAAGCCCGCGGGTATTCTAGGCGCGAGTTTTATATTCGGCCTTTCATCAAGCCTTGCTGTTAATATTTTTAATATAAGGAGCCTTGATTTTCTGCCGTCGGAAGTTTTTAACATTTTACCGTATTTTATAACTTTGTTAACGCTTGTTATTTTTAGCGGCAAGGATTACGCGCCTAAAGCGGCGGGGCAGCCTTATTAAACTATTGACGATAGCAATAATACACGTTAATCTTTAAATATGTACCATACAGGGTTAGCGTATATTCTCTTCTTCCTCTCAGGTTTTGGAGCGTTGGGGTTTCATCGTTTTTACCTTGGTAAAATCCCTACGGGGATATTGTGGGCTTGTACGGGCGGTCTTGGCATGATCGGTTCAATTTACGATCTTATAACTCTGCCGGGTCAGGTCAGGAACGCTAATCTTCAAAAGGCGATTGCCGACGGAACCATTAGGATCGAAAAAAATCAAGTGGGCAGTCCTTACTTACGCGCAATAGGTGATGGTCAGTCACGCGGCATCACGGAAAAAGAAAGCATTGAGCGTGTAATTTTAAAAGCCGCAAAAGTGAATAAGGGCATAATCACGGCGAGCGATCTGGCACTTGCGGCTAACGCGTCCATTGAAGAATCCAGGAAAGCTCTTGACGAAATGGTTACAAAAGGACACGCCGAGCTGCGCGTACGCCAATCAGGTTCTCTTGTTTATGTTATCCCGGATTTGATGGACAGCGATGAGCCGCTTGTAGATTAAAATTTTAAATATTTATTAAATAAATCTTTGTTGTTTGATTTAAAATCATTTTTTATTATTTTTTCTTTTATTCCGTAATTTATAATATACATGAATGAACAGCCCGCTTCAATTTCGTTTGAAAAATGATACAGATTCCATAAATACGCCTGCACGGACGGAGAAGCGCACGCTCTGTCAATTTCATATTTAATTACATTGAACTCGTCATATTTTATATTTTTTATCTCATACAGATAACAGATAAAATCAAAATATGAAAGAAGTTTATCAATTTGATATCCCATGTCCGAATAATTTTTATGAAAATCTCCCGTATACCACGCGGGATCATTGTCAATGTTATACATGGTTTTAGCCATTGATTGATCGAACCAAAGTTTATTAATAATTTCATCAAGGAACTCAGTTCTTCGTATTCTTATGGAGGAGTTCCATTGAATTAACGCGAAAATACTGCCTATCGCCATCCCAATTAAAAGGATCAAAGACAGGTAATTATCTATCGTCCAGCCGTTTAAAAAATTCATTGTACCGCCTTATATTAATTTTAGGAAGGCTGTATTCAATTGTCAACGTATTTTTTAGTTTTTTTAGTTTTATTTTAACACAACTTCAGTTCTGCCGAAGCCTCCAAGCTCCGGTCTTGCGAAATAATAATCGGCGACTGCCGGATCCTGTTTTAAATAATCGTGAATGCCTTTTTGCAAAATACCGCTGCCCTTGCCGTGGATAACGGCGAAATTTTTTAAGCCGGACAACGACGCCGCTTCGATCTGACGGCGCAAGGTATCTGTGGCTTCGTCAAGACGCATACCCAGAAGTTTTAGTTCATATACTGCGTTACCTGACATTCCGTATTCCGCCGCCCATGATGTTGTATTTGTTTTAACATTTTGGTTTTCCGCGGCCGCCGGGCTTAACTCGTTCTGCGGAAAACTGATTTTTAACGAGCCGATTTCGACAAGCCATGAAGGAAAGGCTCCGCCGGATTTTTTCTTGTCCGCCCGGATTATTACTCCGCGTTTTTTTAATGTACCGGCGAATACTTCCATACCGGGAGTAAAAATGATGTCACCTTGTTCAATTCCGCCCGACAACTGCCTATTAATGGCAAGCTCTTCCGCTTCCAGCGCTTCACTTTCTTCCTGCGCGTTACGCGCAAGTTCATTTATAAATTCTTTTACTTTAAGCGTTTTCTCGCGCGTTATCTCGCCTTCCTTAAGCTCGCGGACTAGGTTCTCAAGAGTTTTGCGGCTGTCGCGTAGAAATTGCTGAAGTTTGCCTACAGATTCGCGCTTTAACTCCGCTTCCTTCTGGCGGAGTTTTAATTCTTTTAAATCAGTTTTTCGTTTTTCCTCATTCAGATTCTTCTGCTCTATCGCGCTTTTTATCTCAAGCCCGGCAAGCTCCCTCTGTTTTTCTTCAAGGCCTCTGATCATTTCTGATACATCGGATTTTTCTTCATCAATGTATTTTCTAGCTTCTGCTACAATCTTGCTGTCAAGCCCGTTTGAAAGAGCGATATCAAGCGCTCTGCTTTCGCCGGGAAGCCCGTTTATTATTTTATATGTGGGAGAGAGAGTGCGGGCGTTAAACTCAACAGACGCGTTTTGTACTCCCTGCCTCGTGTAGCCGTAGTGTTTTAAAATACCGTGGTGGGTTGTAATGATCATGCGCGCGTTTTTCTCTATAAGATGATCAAGCACCGCCATCGCGATCGCGCCGCCTTCCTGCGGATCTGTGCCTGAGCCAAGCTCGTCAAGCAGAACCAGCGATTTTTCTCCCGCGTATGCCGTTATGGCGGCGATTTTTGTAATGTGCGCAGAAAACGTTGAAAGTGACTGGTTGATTGACTGCTCATCTCCGATGTCTGCGAATATTCCGTCAAAAACGGGAAGAGAGCTGTCTTCATCAAGCGGAAGAGCAAGGGCGCTCTGGTTCATCATGGCAAAAAGCCCCAGCGTTTTTAACGCTACGGTTTTACCGCCTGTATTAGGTCCCGTGATGATTAATGTGCGCGTAACACTATTCATCTCTATATTGATTGGAACGGCCTTTTTTAACATCGGGTGCCGCGCCTGATGCAAAGCCATGTTCTCATGCGCGTTTTTAGCGAAATGACCTTTTGCCGCGGCTGAGTACCATGCCCTTGTCCTTAAACATTCAAGTTCGATGATCGTTAGGTGAAATTTGTTAATATTTTCAGCATGAGCGGAAATTTTTTCCGTTAATTCGCGCAGCAGTTTTTGAATTTCCGCGTCAAGGTTGCGTTTTTCCATGAGGATGTCATTGTTTTTCTCCACAACTTCAAGAGGTTCCACAAAGACTGTCTGTCCGCTGCCTGATACTTCATGCACAATCCCCGGAATTCTCGCACGGAAGTTAGCCTTAACGGCAAGGACGGCTCTCCCATCGCGCTGCGAGGGAATTGCCGACTGCAGCATCCGTTTATATTCATCGTCGGCGCAATAGCGCGTAACAGCGTTTTTTAGATCTCTTTCAAGAGATGCTATGCGTTTTCTTATTGCGCGTAACACCGGAAGATCGCGGAGATTACCTTCTCTGTCTATAATTTTAAAAATTTCCTGAGCGACGCAGATGCAGTCAGGGATTTCATCAAGCATTGAGTAAAGCGCTTTTTTACCGTCAGACAGCTCATCTCTGCCGGCGCTCTTTTCCCTGCCGAGCCATTTACTTAGTTCAATGCCGCGTTCTGTAAAAAGGCCAAGCGCGAGAACCTCGTCAAGATCAAGGACAGCGCCCTGCGTTTCAATTTTTGGAATAAGCGATCCAATGGAAGGAAGCCATGAACGCGGCTCATCGTTATGCGATTTTATTAATGAATGGATCGCGATAACAATTTCTTTTATTTTGATTAACGAATCGTTAAAGACAGGATGAAGTTCCCTGATAATCGCGGCCGCTTCTTCGCTTAATGCGTGAGACGCGGCTTGTTCCATAATTCGCGGATATTCAAGAAGGATTTCAGTTTTCCGCGCGAGCGTTTCTCTGTCAGGAAGAGCTGGTGAAACCGTAAATGCGTCTTCATGCGTTGATCTATTTATGTTATTATCATCAGTCGTCATTATCTTTGCCTTCAATGTCTTTTATTATCCGCAGGAAACTTTCATAACGGTCTTCGTGGATAACTCCTGCCGCTACGGCTTCCAGAATTTTGCAGCCCGGTTCGCTTATGTGGGAGCAAGACATTCCAAAACTGCACTTGCCCGCGAGCGGAGCAAACTCGCGTAAATGCGTAATCACTTCGCCGGCTTTAATTCCGTCAGGAATAAAACGGCGGACTCCAGGAGTGTCGATTAAACGGCATCCGCCTGATAATTCATACATAATTCCCTGTGTTGTTGTATGAACGCCCCTGTCATATTTTTCGTTTAAATTTCCTTCTCTTATATCAAGTCCGGGCTGTAATGCATTAATGATGCTTGATTTTCCCGTTCCCGACTGCCCTGCAAGAAGGCATGTTTTTCCCGCGAGATATTTGCGGAGTTCTTCAATACCTTTTCCTGTTTTCGCGGAAATATACATTACTTTATAGCCGATGCGGCTGTATTCCTCAAGGCGTTCGTCAACATCAATATCGTTATATTCAAGATCATTTTTATTGCAGATAACAACCGCTTCAATCCCGGCAATGTCCGACTGTAATAAAAGCCTGTCAAGAAACCGCGGCCTGAACGGCGGAGAGAGGGGAGTGCAGACGCAAAGTACGAGATCGATATTTGCCGCAAGACATTGGCTAGAAGCGTCTTTCTGGTTAAATCTGCAAAAGACATTGCGCCTTTCTTCCACAGAGAGGATCATGGCGCTTTCTTCGTCGCACTCAATTAAAAGAAAGTCACCGGGAGCGATCGGATTATAAACATTCTCATGACCTTTTAAAACTTTTCCTTTTATTCTACATTCAATATCTTCATGACCGTTTTCTGAATCAACGCGCACTGTAATGATGTTACGCGATCCGCGGATTACAAGCCCTCTAATGGTTTCTTTTATTTTTTTCATATTTCGTCTAACACGCAGAGAGCGAAACCCATTTTTGCCGAACGGTTTTGCCATGAAAGATCATTTGCTTGTGCGCTTGTCAGCAGCATTTTATAAACAGGCTGAGCGCCGCTGTCAGCCATGAGAGCGTTTTTATTTTCTTCAAGCAGGAATTCAACACGTCTTGTAATTCCATCAAGCGAATCGAAAACCTTTATACCGGGAGATGCTTCACGTTTGAACTCGTCAAGCAGGTGTAAAAAGTGCGTACATCCGAGAACAAGCGTGTCCACTCCCTTTACGCGGAAAAGATCAATATACTTTCTTACAATTTTGATTTTTTCTTCTGTGCCTGCGTTGTCCATGCGTTTTTCCACAAACTCGACAAGATCGGGCGCGGCGATGCCTTTAATTTCGCATCCCTGTGACAGGCTTTGGTTATAAGGATCATCAATAGTCCGCGCCGTTCCAAGCAGTCCTACAATGCCTGTTTTACTCATTTTTGCCGCCGGTTTGATCGCCGGAACAGTGCCTACAAAATGTACGCCAGGAAATGATTCACGCAATGAATCAATTGCCGAAATTGTCGCTGTGTTACAAGAAATTATAATAATCTTCGGATCGATTATTTTTATAATTTTTTTTGTTAATTGAGTTAATAGAAAAATTAATTCTTCTTTGCTTCTTCCGCCGTACGGGAAATTTTTCGTATCGGCAAGATAAAAAACATTCTCCCTCGGATTCTTCTCCTTGAATTCGGCGCAGTAGAGAAGCCCGCCGATACCGGAATCTAAAAAAAGCACAGGTTTATTATTCATGGTGGTAAAAAATCGGTTTGTTATTTAAATAAATTATCAAATGCCGCTCGGCTAGCATCTGCTTTTTCCTTTTCTTTTGATTGACCCGCGCTCTGGCTTCGGAATTTCTGATCCAGAGAAAACCAGTCGCAGAAGTTGGCGCGTTCCTTGTCGGATTGCGGCCCGGCGCCTGATTCGCTGCAATCGCCGCGTGAACCGGGCAGGAAGAAACGGCAGTGTTTACAACAACGCAAATCTTTTCCGCAATCGGCGCAGCGGGCAGAACGTCCAATCGGCGCTTCGTCAGTAATGGGTGAACCGCAATACCAGCACATGAGTTGATTATACAATCCGCTTTACTGGTTGTAAAGAAAAAAATGTGTTATGATTAAGGTGATGTTTACAATTAATCCGTGCGCCGCAGGATGCGGGAAACCCGCCATTACGGGGAACAATCTGTGTTTTATTCATCAGGCGAACCCTGAGCAGGAATATGTGCGCATTTGCGGTTATATAAAAGAAAACCGGGTAATAAAGGATTTATGCGTAAGCGGAATGCGCTTTGATAATATCAATTTTTCGGACCGTCATTTATACGGCTGTAATTTTAAAGATGCTTATTTTTCCGGATGCAGTTTTACCGGCGCGAAAATCAGAATGAGTTTTTTTGATTTCTGTGAATTTTACAACTGTGTTTTTTTAAAATCCGACATTCAATTTTTATCGTTCGCCGGAGCCGGTTTTGACACCTGCGATTTTTCAGGGTCGGAAATTGTCCATGTTAATTTTGAAGGCGCGGTGATAGTAAATACATCATTTGACAACTCGAACCTGTACAACAGCAGGTTTATAAGCGCGGATTTAAACAGATCGACTTTTATAAATTGTAATATAAAAAGGGTTAACTATTTAAGCGCGAAACAGAACGATGTTGTATTCAAGGCATCCAATACGGCGGAAGCTGTTTTTGTAATGGAAGAGACATGAAACTTTTTTTTCAATACTGCTCATTCGGTTTCAGCAATTGTTATATTTTAGGAGCGGAGAATAATAATCCGGATCAAAATCCTCCGGCGATAATTATCGATCCGGGAAGCATGGAAAATATTACTCTGGAAACAATCGAAAATAACAATTTTGATTTAAAAGCCGTTCTTATAACGCACGATCATCTGGGGCATGTGCATGGACTGCGCACATTAAAACGCATTTATAATGCCGATGTTTTTGCTGTTAATCAAACGATCATGGATATAAAAACAACTATGGTTAAGGACGGCGATTTTGTTAATATCGGGAGCTTTCCTGTTGATGTTATATCGATACCGGGACATTCATCCGATTCTGTGGTATATAAAATTAATAATATGCTTTTTACAGGCGATGTTCTTACCGCTGGTCTTGTCGGCAGCACTGCAAGCGCTTACGGAGCCGCCACGCAAATGAACAAGCTCCGCAGCCGCCTTCTATCCCTTCCCGGTGATTATATCGTGCTTCCGGGACACGGCCCGCCTTCGACTCTTGACGCGGAGAGGCGTTTTAACACGGACATTTTTCATTATGAGCAAAACCGCAATAAACGCCCCGTGTTTAACATAGGTCTTTAAGGCCTGAAGCGCAGAGTCTCCAGCGTTGAATCTCCCCTGATTATTCCAAACCAGAGTTCGCTTCTTATCCTGTCCCGCAACACCCTGTAAAACGCCGCGATGTCGCTTACATTCTCGCCGTTAACTGAAATTATTCTGTCCCCCTGGCGAAGCCCTACTATATCCGCGGGGCTTTGAGGAATTACCTGTGTGACCAAAAGTCCTCTTGCGTTGTTGTCAATACGCAGTGATTCTCTTAACTGTTCATTAAGCGGCATAACATAAACGCCGGGCCAGAGCCTTCTGTTGTCCGAAGCGGTTTGATCCGTCCGCGCTTCTATGCGCACCTGAATATCCCGCGGCTGCCTGTCCCTAATAACCGTAAAGGTTGCAGTCTCACCTGCGCGTAAATCGCCGACCAGCATCTGAAGCTGCTGGATGCCGCGCGATTCCCTTCTGTTGACATGAGTGATAAAATCACCGGCCCTTATTCCGCCCGTGTCGGCAGGAGAGCCGAGGAAGACGTTAAGCGCAAGTGCGCCGCGTCTGTTCTCAAGTCCTAAAGCCGCGATTGTTTCTCTTGTCGGTTCGATGAGCGACACGCCGAGCCAGCCGTAGGTTGTCGTTCCTGTATCGATCAATTCATCGATCGAACGTTTTATATTATTAACGGGAATCGCGAATCCAAGCCCGACATTTCCGCCGCCCGAGATGTTACTCGCAATCCATGTATTGATGCCGACTACTTCGCCTCTTATATTTACAAGCGGTCCGCCTGAGTTACCTTGATTGATAGGAGCGTCAGTCTGAATAAAATCATTGATATTGCCTCCTGGGCCGCCCGTGCGCCCGACAGCGCTTACGATCCCCATCGTTACAGAGAACGAAAATTGTTCACCTAACGGATTCCCGATCGCTATCGCCCAGTCTCCGACAGTAACTCTGTCTGAATCACCCAAAACCGCAAGCGGATGATTATCGCCGGTTGTAAACGAGACAATGGCGAGATCCTTGCGCTCATCCCTGCCGACAAGCTGCGCGGGATATTCCCTGCCGTCTCTTACCGCAACCGTGATTTCCGACGCGTCGTCAACAACGTGGTTATTTGTAACCGCGTAATAAACACCGTTTCTATGGCGTACTATTATGCCGGAGCCGAGTCCCTGTGACCTGTATTCTCTTTCTTGATTGTTTGGATTTCTGTCGCGCGGGCCAAAGAAAAACTCCCACGGAATCCCGTTAAAATTCGGGATTTGCTGGCGTCTTACAGAGACAGTCTTTAATTCAACAACCGAGGGAAGCATTCTTTCCGATACAGCGTTAAAAACATTTTGAAGTTCTTCCGCGACTGCGAGAGAATTCTCAGGGATAGTAACCTGTGTTTCCTGCGCGTGCGCCCGTGTCTGCGGCGTGGAACAGGAAAATGATAAAAACGCCAATGAAAAGCCGAAAATAGCGCCGATAAGAACCAAATTGAAAATGAACAGATTTTTTGACGATAATTTTTGAATAATGTTCATAAGTACTCCTGCAAATTAATCTACTTTATATAATACAAATATTTTTAAGTATTGAAAAGTTACACGTTAAAGACATACTGCTCAAGCGGATCTGTTAAAATCTCTGTTTTTCCGTTGAATACCGCAATTGTGTGTTCCCAGTGAGCGGAAACCTTTTCATCAGCGGTAACCACTGTCCAGTCGTCGTCACAAAGTTCCACATCGCCCGTTCCCAGATTGATCATCGGTTCAATCGCGATGACCATGCCGTTGCTCATTTTGGGATTCGCGCCGTGGGGGGTGTTAGGAACGTGCGGGTCTTCGTGAAGCGCAAGCCCGACTCCGTGGCCGCAGTACTCTTTAACAATTCCGTACCCGCACGGCTTTACATGGCCTTCCACCGCGCGCGCGATTTGCAAAAGCCTGTCCCCTGCTTTAACCGCCTCTATCCCGCGGTAAAGACATTCATTTGTGATCCTGTTTAGCTTTCTAACTTCATCCGAACATTTTCCCGCTTCTATGCTGAGAGCCTGATCGCTTACAAATCCGTCTAGAATAATTCCGCAATCAAGCGAAACCAAATCACCTTCGCGGATTTTTCTTTTTATCGGGATTCCGTGTATCACTTCTTCGTTTATTGAAATGCAGATAGCCGCGGGATAAGGTTTTTTCTTTTGAGCGTAACCGAGAAACGCCGGTTTCCCCCCGGCTTTTTTTATCCAGCCGCGCACCCACATATCGATATCAATGGTTTGAGCCCCCGGTTTTACAAGAGGGATTAACTCGCGGTACATGGCGGATAACATCTTGCATGATGTTCTGATTCCGTTAATTTGCTTCTCGTTCTTCAGCCTAATCACGCGGGAACCTCCCTGCACTTCGTTTCGGTCGGGTGAGGTTCACGCGGGAACCTCTGTTTTTCTCAATGTTTTTTCGATCGATTCTTTATAAACCGCTTCGTCGCGTTTTGTAAAGCCGATGCCCATCATTGATTCCATGCAATCGATCCATGTTTCATCATCAACCTGAGATCTAAGTCTTGTTTTTACCAGCGCCTTTAGGTACAGCTTTATTTCCGGAGTAAAAAGCCTGAAGTAAGGACGCCGCATCTCTTCATCAAGAAGCGCTGTCATTAATTTAAACGCTTCAAACGAGAAACCTTTTTTATCCAGTTCTTCGGCGAGTATGTACTGGCAATCCATCCAGTCTTCCCTGTCCATGTGTTTATTAAAATTGAAGGCAAGCCCTCCGTTTTCCCTCCAGATTTCGATCGCCCGATCTTCCTCAAGATGTAATAGTTCGTAAAAAATTAATTTTGCCATGCTGGATGGATCGCCTTTTTCCTTAAGCCATGTGCGGTAATCAAAATTCTTTCTGTTGGCGTATGCCTCATATGCCTTGTCGTAACGGAAACGGTGTTCCAGATCCGAAAGCGCTTCGTAGGCTTTAATGAGCCTTTGCATCGCTTCGGCATTTTGCGAACCTGTAATATCGGGATGAAGTTTCTTCGCTTTTTCCCGGAACGCTTTTTTTATTTCCGCGGTACTGGCGCCGGGCTTTACGCCGAGCAGCTTATAATGATTTTCCAATTTTGTTATGCGCCGATATGTTTGCCCATCGCCTCCGCGTGGGGCGGGTTAAACAGGATGTCGCTCCAGTTGACAACCATTCCTTCTTTTTCCATTGCTCTCATTAAATTCGATAAAGCCCGCCCGCTGAACAAGCCCGCTTTTTTAATGAAGGCCGCGCTTTTCTTTCCGCCGAGAGAGCTGCCTGCCGATAAAATTTTCGCGATATTTACCGGCAGCTTACCCGAAAAAAATGAAACCGGTTCAGATACCACCGCGATATACTCGTACGCCGGAAGTTTAAAACCGTCTTCTGTCCACATATCGATAACATCAGCCCGGTGCCCCATGGATTCCATTCCCTTCGCGAGTGAAAGCACATAATCGGGAGGCGCCATCCTCTGCGGAGGCGCACTGACAATTCCAATTCTCATAAAAAAAATATCCCCTGACCTATCTCCTAAATTCTAACCCCTATCCCCTAAATCCTAAACTAAGCGTTCTTGTATATTTGATCAATGTTCGGCTCTTTCACAAGAACCACGGAACATTTTGCGTTAGCCATAATTTCCCTGTGCGAGTGCCCGATGATGTCCCTTGTCTTTGTATCTTTTTCCCATCCGCCCAGTAATATTAAATCGGCTTTTTTTTCTTCGGCGGCATGGAGGATTTCCGTAAATATCGCGCCGCGCCGAATCATGCGTTCGGCTTTTACGCCTTTTGCGTGGGCAAGTTCCTCGACAAACGCAAGGTAGCGGTTGCCGTTATTTTCAAGGCTCTTCTCGTACTCGGCGGCTTCTTCCTGTATAAAAATTTTGCTTAACGCAAGCTGCCTGATTGTCGCGGTATCAACGACATAAACCGCCGTCAATTTACAATGGTACTGCTTTGCGAGGACGATCGCGTACTTTGCCGCTAAAATTGAGGCGTCTGTGCCTGTTACTGCCGTAACAATGTTGGAAATTAACGGCTTCATTACCGGTTGGAAACTCCCTTCTTTTTAAGTAATTTGGTTGAAAAGAAAGCGTCTCTTTCTCGTTCTTCCAGCACGGACTCAATATAAATTCTCGTTTCGTTTGCGGTTGGAATGACCATTTTTTCAAGGGCATTCACCCGCCGCTGCGTACGCCTAACCTCACGCGCCAGCCTCCAGGCAATCGTCCTTAATGCGGCCAATTCGGTGCATATCTTGAGTAACTCGAAGAATTCTAACACGGTTTCATCACATTCTGCAAATGAATTTACCGGCGAATATTTTAAGTCCATTGCGGGAATTTGCACTTCAAGCCCCGGGATTTTCATACCGGCGGTAACTACCAGTTTCTCTGTAGATTCAAAGCGGTAGGAGACATTCTGCGCCAGCCTGTGCGCTCTGTCCCTGCCTACTACCACCAACATTCTTTTCAAAGCCGGGTAAGCTGTTTCTACTCTTCTGTCAAGATCACGATCGAGGATTTTTACAAGCTCAATCTTTCGCATCAGCTCCGAGACCAGAATCTCACGCTTTTGTTCCAGAAGGTCGTACCCCTCCTGCGCTATGCTCAGTCTTTCCTTCACTTTTATCAGGTTACTTTTCGTGGGAGCGATTTGTTCTCTTGCCATGGTTTAGTTTAGCAAATATTTGCTGGAATATAAATGCAGGTAATTAAAAGGTAATTGTATTGTCATGGCAGGCAGGGAGCAGGAGTCTGGGGAACCTTTGCTAAGAATTCGCTTCGGAGCTTCGCATCCGCGAACTGCGTTCTGCGGATGCTTCATCTCCTGCGCGAGGAACGGCAAAAATGGTTCCCCAGACCCCTGCTCCCTGCCTGCCATGACACTGCTTTTACTTTATTACTTGAATAATTACTTAGCGTGTTTGCTAATGTTGGATTAAAGAGCTTCGCATCCGCGAACTGCGTTCTGCGGATGCTTCATCTCCTGCGCGAGGAACGGCAAAAATGGTTCCCCAGACTCCTGTTCCCTGCCTGCCATGACACTGCTTTTACTTTACTACTTTCATTCAAATTTTGCGATTTTACTAATGTTGGATATAATGAACTTTATCTTCTGGGCGGGGATTATACCCGGTATTTACCAAATTTCATATTTTTATTATAATTGCCGCAGGGAGTGTTTCAAGCAGTATTCAGATTTGTTTATCCTAAATGATGGAGAATAACATGAACAGGATTTATAGTAACTGGCGTTATTACAGGCTTGGGCGCGGCGAATATGAAATATGCATGAGCACCTCCTATAGAAATAATATAAACGCCCTCAGCTGGGCGAATATAGTGTTTTTTGTATTAGCTGTCATTTTCTCCATTTTTCCGATTGTCACCGAAAATAATTATATTAAATCGAGTTTCTATTTAACATCAGCCGTTGCCGCCATGCTGCTGTTTATTTTGGCGTCTTATCAGAAAAAACGGCTCAACAATGAAAAACCGATAAACGAAAAATTTATTTACGCGTTAATTTTTGCTTATTACATCAATGTAATGTTTTTTGGAATGTATCTGGCAGTGTGGGCGGAACCTGAAAAAATCGCCGGTTCTTTTATCGGAATTTTAATTTGCGTTCTATTCCTGTTTAATATTTCTCCCGTGTTGTACCTTTACATGACTCTAAGCACAATCGTTTTTTATGTTACCTGCATCATTAATTTTAAAGCTCCTTCGGTCTGGAATTATGATATTCAAAACGCTTTTTTTGCCTGTTCTTTAAGTTTGATTTTCGGCTGGCAGATTATTATGAGTAGAATGACAATGATGTCAAGCGCGAAAAAATTAAAAGATGAAAACACAATTGACTCGTTAACAAAGTTAAAAAACCGCAGGGATTTTATGAATACTTTTCAAAGATTTTTAACCTGCCATAGGCAATCCGACAAATTTTTATGCGTCGCCATTCTGGATATTGATTGTTTTAAAAATTACAATGATCATTACGGTCATCCAAAAGGCGATGAATGTTTATGCGCCATCGGAGACGCGCTTAATAGTCTGCAAAAAAATAAAGGCATTTACGCCGCTAGAATCGGCGGAGAAGAATTTGCGCTGTTATGGCATACAGAAGATTCACAGGAAGCGGAAAAAACAGGTTTATATGTAAATCTTTTAATACAGAATTTGAATATTCCTCATGAAAAATCAATTGTAAACCCCTATATTACTGTCAGTGTCGGAATTCATGTTGCAAAGTGCGGCTCTTCCCATGATATTAAAGATCTGTACAATCTGGCGGATAAAGCGCTTTACAGCGCAAAAAGCGGCGGGCGTAACCGCACGGTTGTGAGTTTCTAGTTATTGATTTTTTTTTCTTAGTTCCTCAATATCTCCGATGGTATCAAAGCCTGAAAAATCATAATCAACTTCGGCAAGGGTCAGAATCGCGAAAGTGAGAACTTCCATGCCTTCATGCAGATGCCCGCCGAACGCGGTTTTTGTATCTGAGTGAATAATATGCGCGTGAACACGTCCTTCGATTATATAGCCTGTTATACCGGCGATGTCGGAAGCCTTATCGTCTTTTACAAAGTCATTCCTTGGAGGATTTTCACGCGTACCCACAACATGAAAATGATGGCTTCTCGCCGATCCAATTCCGCAAAGAATAACCGCGTTTTTTATACCGTTTTTTTTAACGCCGGCCTCCAGCGCCAAAAGCAGATCATCCCCCGGATTAAACCTGATAAAAATTAAATTTTTTACTTGTACCTTGTCAACTAACATAAATCACCTCTTTTTACTCCGCGTTCTCCGTGTCTCTGCGCCTCCGTGTGAACTCTTCTTTATCTCCGTACGATGCGTGAAATTCCTATTCAACCGTGTTATCTAATTTCATTCCCAAATCAATGTAGAGCTGTTTACGCGCTTTTTTGTCGGCGCTGGCTTCCTGCCATGCGTACTTCGCTACGTCTCTTGCGGCTTTTCTTGGAACAACGATTACGCCGTCGCCGTCTGCCGCGATTACATCACCCGGATATATCGCCACGCCGCCAATCGCGATCGGTATATCTTTTTCGATAAAGCGGATTCTCGCCTGATCCATCGGCTGAGAAATAAAATATGACCACACAGGAATTTTCTGTATTATAACTTCGTCAGTATCGCGGATGCCGCCGCCGTTTGTCATAAATCCCACAGCTCCCGCTTTTTTACAGTGCAGCGTATTATTGGAACCTAAAAGCCCGACATCAATGCCCGCGACATCAAGGCAGATAAAATCTCCGGGTACAATGTCCTTGTTCCACGGATCATTGCAAATTTCCGTGTAGTACATATTCACCCATTCGCGGTATTTATCAGGCGGCAACGCCGGCACAGGTCCTTCGTACGGGACATAACGCGCTGTTCTCGCGATGCCGATAACGCTCTCCTCCGGCCTAAACAGCGGCCGGATTTTAGAATCAACCGATCCGTAATGATGATAGCCCATCCAATCCATCCCGTCGCGGACATCGGTAACGCGCAGTCTTTTAAATAATTCGATTATCTCCAGATTTTCCTGATTGCTCATTTTCTCTCCTTTTTTCAGGGAATCAAAACGGAAACATGCTTCCCTGAATATCCCATTATATCACGCTATTTACAGCCGTAATAACGAAAAGTGTTATTTAGAGTCTGCCTATAATATGGACACATTATAGACAGACACTATTTAAGCTTCTTCCAATAAAACCGATAATATAATATACTATCATACGTGATTTGGGAGATATAAAATGATAGGAAGGTCAATTCTTCTTTTGCTGCTCGTGCTGATTCTCGCGGCAGGCGGCATTGTCTGGTTCGATTTTCTTAATGTAATAGACGCTAAATCCCTTCTCGCTCCCGTTTACAGATTTATTCCTTTTATCCCTGGCGAAGGCAGAACTCAACCGTCAACGGCTTCAGACGAAGTCTTGGATCTTGACGCGGAACGCCTTTCTATCCGCCTTGAAATGCTTGAACTTCGGAACATGGAAATGGACACGCGCCAGAGGGAATTGGACACCCGTTATGGTGATATTGTGCGCATGGCGCAGGAACTTGAAGAGCGCCAAAATGCGCTTGATGAACGAGAAAATTCTCTCAGAGCGCAGCAAATAGATGCCGAAAATAAGGATAGGAATGTCGAGCAAAATGCCCGGTATCTGACAGGCATGCCCCCGCAAAACGCGGTGGGTATTATCGCCGCGCTGGATGATCAGGACGCAATCGATGTTCTACGGAAGACCGAAGAATTGGCGCAGGCCGCGGGAACAACATCTGTTGTTTCCTATTGGTTTTCGCTGATGGAGCCGGCAAGAGCCGCGGAACTGCAAAGAAAAATGGCAGGCCGCCCGCCGAATCTTTAGCCTTTGGGCATCATCTTCCGGAACCGGCCGCTGAAACGCGGCTGATACTTCTTTTAAGGAGGCCGGTTGGTGATGATCATAACCGCCTACCCGGAATCTGTACCGGTAGAACCCCCAGTTAACGAAAATATCCGCAAACAAGAAGAGGAGAGGAATGACGATCATCCTCCCTTTGCCGAAATTCTCGCAGGTTTAACGCGGCCGGTACAGGAAAATCAAACTGAAACAGAAACAGCTTCTGACGCTTTATCACTTGAAAGCATGAACGCGGAAATCGATCTTGATTTGTTGATCAGAATTAATAATAACGGCGTTGAAAAAGATTCCGTGATTGATTTTGATGACATCAATATACCGGATATGGAAATTTCCGGCATCGATTTTTCCGGAGATGGTCTTTCAAATATCGATCTTTCAGATATTGATTTACCTGAAGAATTCATAAATATTCTTAACGATCCTGAAAATCAGCTTATCCGCGATTTGGAAACATCAATTTCCGAAGACGGCGGCTCCGCGAAAGCTCAAAACGCAAAATTAGCGGCCGCTCCCGCGGATAATTCGGCGGATGCCGCGGCGCGGATTTCAGCTAACGCTTCTGTGAACGTATCAGCGAATTTGCCGGAGGAAACGATTGCGGCCGGAGCCACGGCGGAACAGGCGCAAACGGAAAGTGAACATAACGTGGTTTCCGGGCTTACTAATCATTCAAATAATGATGATTCTCCCGCGCATGAACAGAGAGGGCAGAATTTTAACAACCGCGGTAACAGCGGCTCTGACGCAAACAGATCAAACGAAGAAAACGTAATTGCGCATAACAAACCTGGCCGTCTTGATGAAATGCGAGGCCGCTCCCGCCATGAGAGGCTTTCTTTTGAAATACGCGATCAAAGGTCTTCCGCCGCAGGTGCCGCTGCGGGTACCGCAAATACAACGGGCGTGAACACGCACGGCTTTACTTCGGTGGAAGCGTCTGTTAACCGCATGACAGCGGATTCATCTTTGCATGAGATAACGCTGGATCTCAGGCTGCCCGATTACAACCCCGGTTCAACGGGGCAGGCCGCGCAGACAGTGTGGGAAGCGAGAGCCGCAAACACAGGCAGCGCTTCTGTTCTTGAAAATATGCTTGCGCGGGAGCTTCATCAGAGTTTTAACGGAGACATCGTGCGCCACGCGTCGATGGCTTTGCGAGACGGCGGCGAGGGAACAATACGCCTTGCACTGCGCCCTGAGAGTCTTGGAAATGTAAAGATACACCTTGAATTAACCGACAACAAGATCACAGGGCATATTTTTGTTGACAGCCAGGAAGCCCTTAACGCCTTCCGCAGGGAAGTCGCTTCTCTTGAACAGGCTTTTATGGAATCAGGGTACACGGACGCAAACCTTGATTTATCACTGACGCAGGACGGCGGAAGAGAGTGGCAGGAAATGGAAGAGAGTTACGCGTCAAGAAACGCCGCCTCCGAATATGAAAATTCCCTGCGCGAAATTACCGACGATGAAATGGAAACACTGGTCGAAGCCTTTTTTGGAAGAAGATCAGGTTTGATAAATCTGCATGCATAGCGTGCGGTATCACTCATAGGAGAAAATATGGAAGTATCAAGGCCGATGTTAAACTCGGAAGAGCAGGTTAAGCTTAATCAAATTGTCCACGACTTCAATGCCAGCATTAACGAGGGACGGCAGCCTCAGCAGAGTCTGGGCAGAGACGATTTCTTAAAGATTTTAATTACGCAGTTGTCGTATCAGGACCCGACATCACCGATGGAGGATAAGCAGTTCATCGCGCAGATGGCGCAGTTCTCCACTCTTGAGCAGATGACAGCGATGGCCAGTGATTTTTCCAGACTTACATCCATGTTGATGGGGAACGAAGCCTCATCCGCGCTCGGCAAAAGCGTCGAAATCATGGAAGGAGAACGTTCCGTTCAGGGAATTGTTCAGGCGGTTACAAGGGGAGATACGCCTCAGGTGCTTGTTAACGGCGCTTTTTTCGGCTGGGATCAGGTAACAAAAGTTTTTGCGCAGCAAGAAGATAGAGATAATTAAGGAGTTTCATTATGATGCGATCATTGTTTTCCGGAGTTTCAGGGCTTCAAAATCATCAGACAAGAATGGATGTTATTGGTAATAATATTTCCAATATCAATACGACAGGTTTTAAAAGAGGCCGTGTCAATTTTCAGGATTTATTATACCAGCAGCTTCAGGGCGCGGCGCGTCCCACTGAGGATCTTGGCGGCGTGAATCCGAAAGAAGTCGGTCTTGGTATGTCGGTCGCTTCAATTGATACTTTGCATATTCAGGGAGCGCTCCAGTCAACGGGCGTTCAGACAGACCTTGCCATTATCGGTAACGGCTTCTTCGTTCTCGATGACAGAGGAACACAGCTCTTTACAAGAGCGGGCGCGTTCTCAGTTGACTCCGACGGGGTCATGGTAAACCCCGCGAACGGAATGAAAGTAATGGGCTGGATGTCAAGGGAAGTTGAAGGCATCCCGGTGCTTGATGTTTCCCGGCCTGTCGAACAGATTAATATTCCTGTCGGCGGCAAAGACCCTGCAAGGGCGACAACGATCATCAATTTCGCGTGTAACCTTGATAAGCGAATCCCGGAGCTTCCAGAAAACCCCACGGGCGATCAGGTGATTAGATCAACATGGTCAACGACCATTGACATATTCGATTCCTTCGGCGAGAAACATATTCTTCAGGTTGACTTTACAAGGGTTCCCGGCACTGCCAACAGTTGGAACGCCGTTGTAAACGTTGATCCGCAGAATGATGTTCCGACTAACGCTTCAATAGGACTGGGTGAGGAAGCTCCCGCAGCCGGCGGGCCGCAGACCTTTGTTGTCAACTTCTCGAATGACGGCACATTACTTTCCGCCGAAGACGGAGCCGGTAACGTATCAGGCGCCGCCGGGCAGGTAGTAATGAATGTCGCGTTTGATGTTCAGAACGCGACCCCCGGTGAAGACGGCGAACTCGTCCGCCAGCAGTTTGTCCTTAATCTGGGCAATGTCGGCGGGTACACAAGATCGATAACCCAGTACGCGGAATCAAGTTCCACCAAGATGGTAGAACAGGATGGAAGAACGATGGGCTACCTTGATAACTTCAACATCGATTCTTCGGGAAGAATTACAGGCGTCTACTCGAACGGCAGCACAAGAACGATAGGCCAGGTAGCCCTCGCCAGCTTTACAAACCAGGGCGGCCTTGAGAAAACCGGTGACAACACATACCGCGTCTCAAACAACTCAGGTCTCGCCAATATCGGTCCGTCGGGAGTTGCCGGAAAGGGTGACATTGTCGCCGGCGCATTGGAAATGTCCAACGTTGACATGGCAGATCAGTTTGTAGACATGATCGTTACTCAGCGCGGTTTCCAAGCCAACTCAAGAACCATTCAAACAGCGGATCAATTACTTCAAGAGTTATTGACGCTTAAAAGATAGTTTAAGAAGGGGATAGGGGGTAGGGATTAGCGGATAGGGATTAGGGAATAGGGATTGTTGTTTGTAATATAATCTTCTGGCAATAAGTCAGGATATCTAACAGCAATCCCCAGTCCCTGATCTCCAGTCCCTAGTCCCCAATCCCTATATTGTAGTATGATTAAATTAACCAAGCTTGACGGGAAAGAGTATTACATCAATCCGCACCAAATTGAAAGCATAGAAATTCGTCCCGATACAATTCTGGTTATGTTATCTGGCAAGACCCACATTGTTCGTGACGAGGTTGATACAGTATTGGAAAAAATTGATGAATACCGCAGACGTTTAAGCCCGTTTGTAGTGCAGGAGTAGATGTATGGATCTAGCAACAGTTGTTGGCGTAATCGGCGCATTCGGCATGGTAATATTTACCGCCATTCAAACCGCCGGAAGCATAGTCGGTTTAATCCGTCTTTTGAATCTTCCGTCTTTCGCGCTCGTCATACTCGGTTCCTATTTCGCGGTTATGGTCGCAAACAAGTGGAGTACCGCTCTTGGATCGTTCGGCGCCATCTCCCGCGCGTTCAAAGTGCCGTCCTATAATGAACAGGCAATCATTCAAAAACTTGTAGCCTTCTCCGAAAAAGCCCGCCGCGAGGGTTTGCTCGCTCTGGAAGACGAGCTTGATGATCTTGAAGATGAATTTATGAGAAAAGGCCTGCGCCTTGTCGTTGACGGCACCGACGCCGCTGTTATCAGGGACTTGATGGAACTTGAGCTAACGCAGATGCAGAGCAGGCACATGGAATATATTACTCTTATGATGTCATGGTCGGCGCTTGCCCCCGGTTTCGGAATGATGGGAACGGTTATCGGTCTTGTAAACATGTTATCAAACCTTGAAGATAAATCATCAATCGGTCCTAACATGGCGATGGCTCTTATCACAACTTTGTACGGTTCATTGGTCGCCAACATCACGGTTATGCCTTGGGGTACTAAACTTAAAGGGCAGGACACATACGAAGCATCAGTCAAGGAAATGGTTATTGAAGGAGTTCTTTCGATTCAAGCCGGCGACAATACACGCATTCTCGCGCTCAAATTACTCGCATACCTGAATCCGGCGCAAGCCAAAGTGCTCCAGAGTGAATTGATCAAGGATTAATAATGGCGAAGAAAAAGAAACAAGAAGAGTTAAAAGGCAGTGACTGGATTACCACGTACTCGGACATGGTTACGCTCTGTCTTTGCTTCTTTATCATTCTTTTTAATCCCGATGAAATTACTCAGGCTCAGCTTGACGCGATTTCTTCTTCAATGGCGACAGGCGGTATCGGCAGCCTCGCCGGAGGTCTTACATTAACATCCGGCCGCGCCGCCGATTTGGGAAACACGATCATGTCGCTGCCGTCCCTTGAACGAGGCAGGGTAATGGGGCAGGCGCTTCGCCGCGCCATCTCAATTTTCCAGCCGGAAGTAAATTCCAACAAAGTGAAAATCACCCATGATGAACGCGGCCTTGTAATCACTCTCGCGGGGGATATTTTCTTTGAAGTCGCGAGCGCCCGTTTAAATATCGAGGAAGCCCGGGATGTGCTTCTGCGGCTTGGAACCTATCTTGATTCCAGCCTCCTTCGCGGCAGAAAATTCCGAATCGAAGGCCATACAGACTCGGAAGGAGTAGCCCCCTCAGGCCCGTGGGAAGACAACTGGCAGCTTTCCGTTGAACGCTCAAGAACAGTCCTTCTTTTTCTGGCCGCTCTTGGAATTGATGAAAACCGTTTCAGCATAGCAGGTTTTGCCCATACAAGCCCCGTATCGAATAACAGTTCAGCTGAAGGCCGCGCCAATAACCGCAGAGTAGATATAATAATTCTCGACGAAGGTCATCTATAACAATTAGCGAAGAAGGGAATTTTTTTACCACTCTTTAGGATTGCCGTTTGGCGGTGTTATTTTAAAAGTTTCTCCTGAAGGTTCTAATACAAATAAGCCTTGATTTAACGCAATCTTTTTTATTTCGTCCGGTATTACAACTCCCGCGACAGCGCCTAAAAATGATCGTTTGTCGCCATGCAAATCGGCGTATTTTCTCATTTTTTTAAGGCGTTCAATATGCGCGTTTACATGATCGGAAATTAATTTTGTCTTTACTTCTACAAGCATGGCTTTATTGTAATTTTCTAAAAAATAATCAATCTCAAAGATAATATTATTATGATGATCCGCTACTTCAGTATTTTTACTTGTTTTTTGAAAATCATAACCAAGCTCATTAAATTTTTCTCTTAAATTGGGAGCGATCATATACTCGGAAATTTCGCCCAAACGATTGGAATATTCGCCGAATCTTTTGTTTATGTCTTTTATTTGACGATCCGTCTCTTTTTGACTTTCTTTAAGTTCTCTTTGACTCTCAGTAAGCTCTTTCTGTAGTTTTTTCTGACTTTCGATGAATTCTTTCTGACTTTCAGCGAGTTCTTTCTGACTTTCAGTGAATTCTTTCTGACTCTCAGCGAGTCTGTTAATGTTCGCCCAGACTTGTTCGAAGGTGAGCCCTCTTGGGTAATCTATTTGTCCTTGTACATCTGCCATATCGGCCTCGTTTTTTTTGCGGCACTCCGGCCGCTTAAAACACCGCAAAAAGCGGCGTTAGCACTCTACTCTATAAAAAACAGTCTAGTGGGTCATTAGTCTTATATTTATACTATACAGCTTTTCAGCATTTTTGAAAAGGTTGTTTGATTTATAACAAATAGATTTTAAGTTTTTTGCTTTTTCTCTCTTTTTTCAAAGGCGCTTTCTAATGAAATTGCGATTGATTCAGAAACAGTCTGTTTTATTTCCTGTATTATCGATTTGTGCAATTTATCCAGTTCGTTTTCGGGAGAATGAGGAGCCAGAAATAATTCATGAACTTCTATATTTAAAGCATTGGCAATGTGTTCAATAACCTCAGATTTTGGAAAATTTCTGGCTATTTCTATCATGGAGATGTAATGAGTGGATACACCTGTCTTTTCAGCCAGTTTCTCCTGAGAAATCCCGCGTTTTTTACGGTTTTTCTTTAAATTTTCCGCAAAAAGTTCCCTAACATAAGACATTCTATATTTTTCTTACCTATTAAGTAATAATATATGTAAATTTCTTGTTGACTTACTATCTGTTTAATAAGTATAATTACTAAACAGATAAGTATTTATATTGTTTTTAAAGTCATGTATTTTTTAAGGAGGTTATTATGGAAAAGACACGCGCTTCTTCTGCTGCGCAGATTGTGTCAGTTCTGGGATTTATTGCCATTGTTGCAATAATTGGGCTTGGGTTTGCCGCTTGCGATGACGGCGGTGGAGGAACCCCGACAAAAACCGTAACGGTAGGAATGCAAATCGGCACACTTACCGCAGGAACGGCGGGAACAGTTACCTACCCCGTAACAACCGCAAATATCGCCAACGGCACATATCCTGTGACAGTGGCGAACCTTCCAAGCGGAGTAACAGTCGGTAATTCGGGCAACGTAACAATCAACGGTAATTCATGCACGCTCACCCTTGCGGCTAGTGCAAGCGTAACAACGGCGACAACCAGCAATTTAACGCTGACACTGGACGGTATTACATCAGCGGCGTTTACTATAGCCATTGATGCGCCAGCCTTCGTCCCAGAATACGCCATAGGCGACACAGGACCCGGCGGCGGTAAAATAATCTATATTTCCGCTTCCGGCTTTAACGTAACAGGTTTAGGTACTTGCCACTACCTTGAAGCCGCTCCAACAAACCAGTCAACAGGTATTACTTGGTCATCCACCAAAGTAGATGTAACAGGCGCAGCAGGGACAGCAATAGGTACAGGCAAAGCCAATACAGCCGCCATTATTGCCGCCCACTCAGGTGATACGGCATCCAACAATGCTGCGAAAGCAGTCGCCGCATACACAGGCAGCGGTAAAAACGACTGGTTTCTTCCGAGCAAAGACGAATTAAATGAAATGTATAAAGCGAGGAGCCACTTAGGTATATCGTCAGAATGGTTCTGGTCTTCGTCGCAGAGCTATCATGATTACGCGTGGAGTCAGCATTTCGGCGAGGGCATTCAGTACGGCAACAACCAAAAGATCGTCAACATCTACGTCCGTGCCGTCCGGGCTTTCTAATTTTATTTTTAGGGTTGTCCAAGTAGAATAGAAACCACAGAGATCACGGAGGTATTTATTAGAAAATCTTCTCTTATCTCCGTGTACACTGTGTTTATATTCTTACTTATTGGACATCTCTATAACACATCCATCCACTACAGCAGGCAGGAGATTCAGGGTCTGGAAAAACATTTTCCGGAGCTCCCCGCCGGAGAGACCTAAGCATCCGAGGAACGAAGTTCTATGGAACGAAGTTCCAAGGATGCAGGGCTCATAGGCGGGTTCCTACGGAGTTTTTCCAGCCCCAAGCTATATACCAAATGGCAATCATTTAACCATTATTAAAATAACACATCCATCCACGACAGCAGGCAGGAGATTCAGGGTCTGGAAAAACATTTTCCGGAGCTCTCCGCCGGAGAGACCTAAGCATCCGAGGAACGAAGTTCTATGGAACGAAGTTCTATGGAACGAAGTTCCAAGGATGCAGGGCTCATAGGCGGGTTCCTACGGAGTTTTTCCAGACCCTGAATCTCCTGCCTGCTGTTGTCAATGAACGTATTATTTTATATTTCATGTTCATAAATTTCTTCCGATATAGATAGTAGGAGATATTACAATGGATATCGGAGCAATACCGCATCAAGCCTTCCCAAGCATTGGCTACGCGATAACGGCGTCAAGCTCCGGCAGAACGTCGCTTCCTGTCGCGCCCGGTATGGTAATCTATTCACAGTTCAGGCATGTTTCGGGAACTCCTGCGCCGGAAGGAACACAAGGCGTAAATATCTCCAAGTTAAGAATTCTCGACGCGTTGATAGAACAACTTTCCAGAATGAAAAATCAGCATACCGATGAATTTGGAACGTTTAATGATCAAAGCGATGAGCAGATTGACGTGCTTATCGAACAATACCAAAAACAGATAAAAACCGCGCAGGCAGTAGGCGCGTACGCTCCGGCGGCTCCGGTTGCAGGGCTTCTTTTCAATATCGCGGCTTAGTAATCCCTATAATCCTTAACGATTCATCCTTATCCAGTCAGAAAGACGCTTTTCCAGCGGAGTGATCCCGTCGGCGTTATCCTTACGCGCCCGTTCATTCAGATACGGCAGTATCACCCTTTGCTTGATGATTGCCCAATTGCTCGGCAGTACATTCGGCAGCACCAGATTATCCGACGGAGGCATTCGTCCTAATAGTTCGGGATAAAAAAGCGGGTAGATTTGTTCTGTAACGGGGCTTAGCGCGGAAAAACCGCCGCAGATGCCAAAGGTATTTTCATTTATCCTGTTTGTTCTTGAATATTCCAGCATAATGCGCTGGCTTTCGATTTTAAAAAACCACAGGATAAAAGCCCTTGCCCCTTTAAGCGCTTTTGCTCTTTTAGGGATTCCCAGATACACCGAATCTTCCATAACGGGAATCCTGTCCTGTTCCATTATCCAGCGGAAATCCAGATTGTTCTTTATGTCTTCTCCCAATTTAAAAAGATCATTCGATTTTATAAATGAGAAAAGAATCCGCCTTGACTGAACCAGCCTCTGCGGCGATTCATAAAAATATTTAAATGTAAATTCTTCATCGGCCTGGTTGTTGGTGTTTATTTCATTTGTCCAGTTATTGATAAAGACCATGGCGCTTTCCAGCGCTTCGGAATCCCATTCAAGCGGATCGGCTTCCCTGAATGATGTCCCCGAAAGCACCGCGGCAGTATGAAGGAACTCATCGCTCCAAAGCGGAGAGAAACCCATTCTTGTGTACGCTCCCCTTGCGAACACGTTGAAATTTCTGCCCAATGTTTTTATCTCGTTAAAATCAACCGTAAATTGATTTGACATTAAATGCGTCGTATCGTCCGAGAAAATCAACGCTGGGATATTAAACGACACCGGCAGCAGGTATTGATTTCGATCGATCCTTCCGATAGCAAGTAACTTAGGATTAAAAACATTTCTTGATAATTTATTAGCGCCGAATAAATTGTCAAGCGATTTAAAAATTGATCCTGTTGACGCGTTTTTAAGCCAGCTTGCCGCCACTATATCAGGTTGATTTACCTGTCCCAAATTCGCCGCTGGATATTCAATATACCTTACAGAAACTTTATATTGATTCTGCGAGGCATTAAAAAGATCCCCGTAAAACGCGAACTCCGCGGAATCAGTCCATATCTGTACATTCCTTGAGTCTTTGCATGAAACGAAAATCATTACGCTGAGCGAAAGACATAAAAAGACGATTTTACGGATGCACAGGAATGGGAACATGGGGATAAGTGTATTTTACCTTTCATGCGCTTGTCAACCTTGTTCTAAAATGATAGGATTTAGGCGGGGAATCGTCTTGGATCGGATAAAAGATGCTCAGATTATCAGACTCATTGAACGAATCGGAGAGCATTACAGGACGAATATATCTAACAGATTCCTGCGTCCAATACTATTACAGCTTACAATTGATAAAAATACATGGGATCAAATAGAACAACTCACCGAAAAAATGGAATTATTCCGTTATCAGGGGTTTCATCTTGACGAACTCTACCGGCAGATAGCCGCATGCGCCCGTTTTGTGGAAGTCGCGCGTCATAATATGATCCCTACGTTAAAAACCAAGTTAAATTCCATGCCGAATTCGCCTGACAGAATACTTCGCGAGATGGCTGCGAGCAATTTTGTTTCGAATTTACAGGTTTTTGCCGATCTTTTGAATGAACTTTACATCGGTCTTGCTGATATGGATAAAAAAACCTCCGGAAGCAAACCTCCTGTCTATACTCAGATACAGGAATTGTACAGTATCGGAAGGCTCATCGTAGGGCATTAGGCGGTAATAACTCTATTGACTATATATTGAATTTAAGATATAAGATAATACTATTAGATAAATATTGGAGAAGATGATGTACGCTCTTGTAGAATTTAAAGGGAAACAGTATAAAGCCGAAAAAGGCGCCCTTTTAAAAGTTGATTTGATTGACGCCGAAGTCGGAGCCGCTGTCAGTATCGATACGGTATTGCTTGTAAGCGGCAGCGAGGTGAAAGTCGGCAGCCCCTATGTGGAAGGCGCGAAAGTATCTGCGGTTGTGGAGTCTCACGAAAAAGACGATAAAATTATTGTTTTTAAATACAAACCCAAAAAAGATTACCGCCGCAAACAGGGGCACAGGCAGCAATACTCAATTATCAGGATAAATGACATATCCGCCTGATCAATCTAATGATTGAAATCGAAGCGGTCGTTGAAGATGACGGCACTCTGAGAAGCTGCAAAGCCTCGGGTCATGCCAAGGCCGGAAAAAACGGCGGCGACATTGTATGCGCCGCTGTTTCGGTATTGATGAGGACTGCTTTTATTACCCTTTCGGACAGGAAGGGTGTTACCGCGCGTTACAGCGCGCCGGAAAAAGGCCAAATGCGGCTGGAAGCCGGATATGAGGCGGAAGGGAAAGATTTTCTTTACGCTGCCGGGGTTTTTTTGATAAACGGGCTTTCGTCCGTCGCGAAAGAGTACCCCAAAAATTGCAGTTTGAATATTAGTTCATGGAGGACTTAACATGGCACGGAAACGCGGCGGAAGCGGCGCAAAAAACGGAAGGGACTCGAACCCGAAATATTTAGGAATTAAATCCTCGGACGGCTCCGAGATTAAAGCCGGAACGATCATTGTCCGCCAGCGCGGCACAAAGATTCACCCGGGAGCGAATGTCGGCTGCGGCGGCGATTACACTCTATACGCTCTCGCGGACGGAAAGGTGGCTTTCACCCAGCGGAGAGGCAGAAAACTCGCCTCTGTTGTTCAGTCGAATTAATCCTGTCTTTTTATTTACGCATTTAACCCAAATGCCGTCAAATGGAAAAGTTTGCTGATGAAGCCGTAATTGAAGTTACCTCGGGAAGCGGCGGCAATGGCTGCGCGTCTTTCCGCAGGGAAAAATATATCCCCATGGGCGGACCATCCGGGGGTGACGGCGGCAGGGGAGGCGATGTTGTATTCACCGTCCGCCGCAATTTGCGCACTCTCGCCCATCTTCGTTATAAAAATATTTACAAAGCTCAGAACGGCGGCGGCGGCGAAAATTGGGGGCGTTACGGGCATAACGGCGAAGACGTTGTTATCCCTCTGCCGCCTGGTTCTCTTATCCGCAATGCGCAGACAGATGAATTGATACGTGATTTTTCGCGTGACGAAAAAGACTTTGTTTTTTTAAAAGGCGGAAACGGCGGCTGGGGTAATATCCATTTTAAATCGTCAATCAATCAAGCGCCGCGCAAAGCGCTTCCGGGAAAACCCGGCATCACTGTGAAACTTAAAGTTGAGCTTCAGATAATGGCGGATATCGGACTTGTCGGTTTTCCCAACGCCGGTAAATCCAGCCTTCTTAATCATTTTACAAACGCAAGACCTAAAATCGCGGCATACCCGTTTACAACAAAAATCCCCAACCTCGGCGTACTTTCTTCCGGGGAAACCGATATAATAATCGCGGATATTCCCGGCATTATCGAAGGCGCCTCAGGCGGCGCAGGTCTTGGAATCAGATTTTTAAAACATATTTCGCGCACTAAAGCGCTCGCGTTTCTTATCGACCTTTCTGATGATAATTATCTAGAAGCTTTTGATATACTGCTGAATGAGCTTAAGGCTTTTTCCGCTGATCTTGTAAAAAAGAAACGGCTGATCGCCGGTACAAAAACCGACCTTCCCGAAACAGAAGCGAGGCTTGCGGAGCTGGCAGCCAAATACTCAAGCGAAGATGTCTGCGGCATTTCTGTCTTTTTCGGTGATGGCATTAAGGAATTGTCAAACGCTTTTTTACGCCTTACGGCTGTGCCTGACGCGGAACCGGAGGCGGTTTTAGATGACAACTCACCGGATGAAATTGATGATACGATATCTAACGAGGAACTTTTATGAAACTTGGCATATTAGGCGGCAGCTTTAATCCTGTGCATCTTGGGCATCTTTATCTTGCGGATAAGGTCTTTACCGCGTTAAATCTTGACAGGATTGTTTTTGTTCCGGCGTATTGCTCCCCGTTTAAGCAGAATGCAAAAGATCCCGGGTGTACCGCGGAAGACAGAATTGATATGCTTGCCTCCGCCATTGCCGGCGAGTCAAGGTACGCGATCGATGACTGCGAAATTAAGCGTGGAGGTGTTTCGTATACTGTCGACACTCTCGGCGAAATAATCGAAAGATACCAGCCTGCGGGAAAACCTTACCTTATCATCGGAGATGATATAATCGCGGATTTTCACAAATGGCGGGACAGTGACAGGATTTTACAAACCGCGGATATAGTTATCGCGAAAAGGATCGGTTCAACAGCCAGCGCTTCTTTCCCGCATACTTTAATAAATAACGACGCAATGGAAATCTCTTCCCAGTTCATCCGCGCTTCCATACCCGGTAACGGAGGCTGGCGTTCTCTTGTGCCTGCCGGGGTAAAGGTGATAATCGAAGACAGAAACCTTTACGGCTGTGGACAGGCGGAACCTGATGAGGATTGTTCCGCGGCTAATATTTTACGCATAGAAGCGGCTGTCCGCCAAAACATCAGCGTTGAGCGTTTTCTTCATTCAAGGAGCACGGCTTTGCAGGCAAGCGATATGTGCCGCCGCTTCGGCCTTAATCCGGCTGCGGGGTATCTTGCCGGAATCGCCCATGATTACGCGAAGCAGACCGATAACAAACAATTGATGAAAATCGTTAAGAGCGCGGGGCTGCCTATATCACAGTTAGAGAAAGACAAACCAAACCTTCTTCATGGAAAAGCCGGGGCTATATTGTTAAGAGATCGCCTGTACATTCATAATAAGGATGTGCTTGAGGCTGTAAGCCTTCATACATCAGGAAGCGATAAAATGGGGCCGCTCGCGAAAATTATTTACATTGCCGATAAAACCGAAAGCACAAGGATTATTGATCCTGCGTTAAGAAAATTATGCTCGACAGGATCGCGCGAGGCGGATTTGGAAAAGATTCTTTTCGCTGTCGTGGAAAAAACCGTTGTTAAACTACAGTCAAGGAAACTGGATTTATCGGAAGATACGCTTCTGCTGCTTAAAAGGATGAAGGAAAGAAACAATTGAGAATATTTAAAGGGGATGCTTCATTATTTCTTCTTGTTTTGATAATTCTAATATTTATCTCCGGGATCATTTTCTCTGTTTTCACATTCCGCAGTAATCCGGTGCAGGACGCGGTTTCCTCTAACCGTATAATTAATGTGCTTTTCATTGTCGAGGATAATAAAATCCCCTTAAGCACTTATGTGTTAATGTACTATCCCGCGACAAAACGCGCGGCGATTTTTGATATACCGGGAAACCTCGGCAGGCTGATTGCGCGTATTAACCGCGTGGATCGTATCGACAGGGTTTATGAACCCGCGCGTACCGGCAGTTATATCAGTGAAATTGAAAAACTTCTTGGTATAGAGATTAGTTTTTCCGTTATCATTACTAGCGAAAAACTTGTTTCCATTATCGATCTTTTGGAAGGAGTTGAAATATTTATCCCGTCGCCTGTGGCTTACAGAGACGGTGAAAAGACTGTATTGTTCCCTTCCGGCATGACCGTTCTTGACGGCGACAAGGCAAGTCTTTACGCGACTTACAGTCTGCCGCATGAAGATGTTGAAATGGAAGTCTTCCGAAGGCAGCGTTTTTTTCTCGGGTATTTAAACCGCCAAATACATATGAACGAAATGCTTTCCAACCCTTCCGCAGCTAAAATGTACTATTCGTTTTTCAGAACATCGATGAACCAGCGCACTCTGATGCAGCTTTTTAATGAGTTTGTTTATATTGATACAGACCGCACGAACATTCAGTCTGTAGGCGGGAATCTGCGCGAGGTATCGGGGCAGATGCTGATCATTCCCCACTGGGACGGAAATCTTGTCAAGGAAGTTGTGCGCCAGACATTGGGAACCCTTACCCGCGATATTGATGATCGTTTGATTGAACGCAACCTGACGGTGGAAGTCCTGAACGGAACCGCGGTTAACGGCCTTGCGGGAAGGACAGCCGAGATGCTGCGCAGTTTTGGTTATGATGTTATCTCAATCGGAAACGCGGACAGGAACAATTACGAGAGTACCGTTGTTATACATCGTTCCGGGGATGATAACCTTGTAAAAACATTCGCCGATGTTATACGCTGCACTAATATGCAAAGCGAAATATTACCTCTTGACGGAGACCCCGGTATTCAGAACGCTGAGTTCAAGGCGGATATAACTCTGCTTATCGGAAGGAATTTTAATGGAAGATATGTCACAGGAAACTGAAGAAATCCAAAACAAGGGTTTATTCCCGGAGAACTGCGTTACCGCGTTAAGCGATCTGCTGCGGGATCACAAGGGGCAGGATGTGTGCGTGCTTGATCTTCGTAAGTTCAACACATGGACCGATTATTTTATTATCGCGACTGTTACAAGCATTACTCACATGGACGGCCTTGAAAGGCATTTAAAAGAGTATTGCCGGGATAATGAGATTGAAATATTCGGAACATCACGCAAAAATCCGGGTGATGAATGGCGTTTAATCGATCTTGGTTCGATCATCATTCATTTAATGACGCAGAGTTTGCGCGAATTTTACGAGCTTGAAAGGCTTTGGAAAACTACTTCCTGATTTTTTACTTGCGGGCATAGCGGCGGCGGACATTCATCCGGCGCCGGTAATCCACAGACTTAACGGATTTAATTATAATCGTTACTCGTCGAAGTCTTCATCCCATTCATCATCATCGTCGTCGTAATCGTCATCTTCGTCTTCATCGTAGTCATCATCCTCGTCTTCATCTTCCTCTTCCTCGTCTTCTTCCAAATCATCGTCTTCGTAGTCATCTTCCTCGTCTTCATAATCATCATCATCCTCAAAATCGTCATCGTCATCCATATCGTCGTCATCGCTGAAGATGAAATCCGGCAGTTGTCCGCTATCCGGATCATAAGCGGCCGCGCCCGTGTTTACAGGCATAAGCATTAATTCCCGATCTCCCGAAAATTCGGGCAGAAGACCCCGGTCTATGTCCGGGTTTGATGTGTGTTCGGTTGCTCCGTTCAGAACCATAACGTTCTCCCTTGAAATTAGACTTTCTTTGAATCTAAACTGAGTAGTAAGGCCAAAAAAGCCTCTCCCTAGAAACATAAGGGAGGATATATTAATTTGTCAACTGGTTTTTGATTAATTTACGCTTTTTTTGGAAAAGGTTATTTTAATAAAAATAACAAGGTCATGCTCCTTAACTTTTGAATTAATACGTTTTTTTTGCTATTATTTCCCATGCCTGAAACGCTGACAATATTCGCTCCCGCCAAAGTTAACCTTCGCCTTGCGGTTAAAGACAAAAGAGCCGATGGTTTCCACAATCTTGAAAGCCTTTTTCTGGCTGTCAATTTGGGCGACGTTTTACGGTTCACCTCTGCAGCGGAGCTCTGTCCCCATGATAAAGAGCTATGTCCCTCAGAGGCAGGATATACCATAAGCGGAGTCGGGTTATACGATAAAATCCCGCCGGATAAAAATATAATAATTAAAGCTCTGTCCCTGTTCAAGGCAAAAACCGGGTTTTCTCAAAATATCAATATTTATGTTGATAAAAGGATTCCGCTTGGCGGAGGGCTTGGAGGCGGATCTTCTGACGCGGCCGCCGCTCTTCTGGCGTTAAACAAACTTGCCGGTTTTCCGCTTGACAGGCAGGAGCTTATCGGGATGGGCGCTTCTCTCGGCAGCGATGTGCCGTTTTTTCTTTACGAAACATCCGCGGCATGGGTGACAGGCCGCGGTGAAAAAATCGAGCCTGTTGATGTCCCCCTGTTGTATTTAGCGCTGGTCAATCCCGGTTTCCCAAGCGATACGGCTCATGTTTTCCGGCTTTTGGATGAATATAGGAAAGGGACTGGTGACTGTGGATTAGGGACTGGGGAATTGGGATCAGGGATTAGGGATTTGGGATCGTGGACTGGGGATTTTAGAATGAAAAATGATTTTTTAGATGTGTTTGACGAACATATTAAATCCATTTATTTAAATATTATTAACCAGTTGATGGAGTTGGGCGCGAAATCCGCCAATCTTTCAGGGACCGGGTCTACCTGTTTTGGAATTTTTAATGAGAGGGAGCAGGCTTGTAAGGCGGTTGATGTTTTGCGCGGGAAATGGGCATTTGCTGAAGTTTGCCAAACAATGTACTTTGATAATGATATGGGCGGATATGTATAATCAAATTATTCAGAATATAAGATCAACTGTTATTGAAGGCTGCGCGGATAACATTCCTTGTAACTTATGGAGAGAACCTGTAATAAAAATTATCAGCGCGGATGATGAACGGTTTTTTTCTTTAAAAGAAACAGTGTCCGCCGGGCATTTATTACCCTGTGATATTTTAGATGACGCGAAAAGCGTTATATGTTTTTTTATCCCTTTTAAAGAAAGTATTGTAGAAAGCAACGTTAATAGAAAAACGGCGTCTACCGAGTGGGCGTCTGCGTATGTTAAAACTAATGAATTGATACAGCGCATCAATGACAATATAGAAAAATTGATGGAACAAAACGGATATAAAACCGGAAAAATTAAGGCGACGCATAATTTTGACGTTGAAAAACTAATCAGCAATTGGTCGCATAGACATGCGGCGTATATCGCCGGTTTAGGTACTTTTGGAATCAATAATATGCTGATAACTGAATACGGGTGCTGCGGAAGGCTCGGCAGTATAATTATCAATTGTGAGTTAAGTGAATATATTAAAACGGAAACGCCAAAAGAAAAATGTTTAAATAAGATTAATGGCTCATGCGGAATCTGCCGCAGAAGGTGTGTAACAGATTCTTTTAGTGATAATAATTTTGATAGATATAAATGCTATAAACAATGCCTTGAAAACGCGGAATATCATAAGAATACAGGGTATGCGGATGTCTGCGGAAAATGTCTTGTCGATCTGCCGTGTTCAGTAAGAGAGCCATAAAAAAATTAGGCAGGCTGAAAATCATTTTTGTAATATTATTCTCTCATTGTTAGGAAATAATTATTCAACCTTTTTTACTAGGTGAAAATGTAGTATTTTAACAAAAAAAGACATATTAATATAGAAAAAAATATCGGTAATCGGCAATTATTTCCTTGCTTTCGTGACATTCCAAGATTATAATGTAAAGAACTTGAGCTTGATACCCCGAATTGGATGGTATTTGAGCTTTAATAATAACTAGAACCTCACAGGAGAGGAGAGGCGCCATGGAAATTACAGATATCAGAGTCCGTAAGGTAACCGGCGGCGGCAAGCCGAAAGCCTATGTAACGGTAACATTTGACGATTGCTTTGTTGTTCACAATATAAAGATTATTGAGGGCAAAACCGGGATTTTTATTGCTATGCCCAGCCGGAAGACCAGAGCGGGAGAATATAAGGATGTAGCTCATCCTATTCATCCCGAATTTCGCGCGGAATTGCAAAGACGCATTTTAGAAAAATATGAATCAGGCGATGTAGAGGCGGCTGCCGACGGGGCGGATGACTAGATAATCCGGTACGCGGTGTATCATATTGAAGCTGTTCCCGAACTTCGGTTTCCGGGGGCAGCTTCTTTATATTTTAGGACTGTAAATCCTTAGTTTCTCATTAATTTGAGGTGTCTCCCGTGTGCCGGTTTTTTGCCTGATTCGTGCCGAAGGGTCTAATACACCGCTGCTTGCGGCGGGGTATGTTGATTAGTATTTAATATTTATGATATTCTCATAAGCAAAATGGGACGTCGGCAAGCGGTAAGCCACCGGTCTTTGGAGCCGGTATCCACAGGTTCGAATCCTGTCGTCCCAAAAAGGGTCTTTACATAAAATGTATTTCCCGGCATTATTATAATCGGAGTTATAACATGGGCAAGGTAGTTTTACAGGCAAAAAGCCGTCAAAAAGCAGGTTCCGCAGAATCCCGCAGAATCAGAAAAAGCGGAAGGATTCCCGCGGTAATTTACGGAAGAGCGGGAAAATCGGTTTCCATCGATCTGGATTCATCTGATTTTGTCAAAAATACAAAAGGTATTTCTGAAAGTACAATTGTTAAAGTCGAGGTAGGAGATAAATCTTACGAGGCTTTTGTTAAAGATACGCAGAGAAACATTATAGACGGTCAAATCCTCCATATCGATTTTTATGAGGTTGAAAGCGGCGTAGCTCTTAGAGCGAAGGTATCGCTGATTCTTAACGGCAACCCCATAGGCGTGCGCGAAGGCGGTATGCTTGAAAATCCTGTGCATGAAATCGAAATTGAATGTTTACCCAAGGATCTTCCCGAGCGTATCGATATCGATATTTCCGGTCTTAAAGCCAACCAGTCGATTCACGTCAGAGATGTGCCTCTTGCCGAAGGCGTTAAACTTCTTTCAAATCCGGATCAGGTTGTCGCGCTTGTCAAATTCGCCAAAGCTGAAGCCGCCGCCGCTGTCTCGGCCGATGCCGCAGCCGCCGCAGCAACAACAGCGCCTGCCGCAGCTGCAGCAGATAAAAAGGCCGCCGCGCCCGGTGACAAGAAAGCCGCCGCGCCCGCAAAGGCCTCGTCAGGCGACAAAAAAGCCGGAGACAAGAAATAGTTTCTGACTAATGTCTAATTGGCAGTTATGAACGCATAATTGCCAATGCGGAATTGAAGATTGATTGTTTCACAGTTTGAAGATACAGTTTCCTCCGCGTTAAGCGAATGTTCTCCGGAAACGGTTTTTGTAACGGCTGTTTCAGGCGGCGCGGATTCCATGGCATTACTTGCCGCTTTATGTTTTGCTGCCGGAAAAGAGCGGATCTTCTGCGTGCATGTTGAACACGGCATCCGCCCGCGGGAGGAAAGTCTCGGCGATGCGGAGTATGTCCGTTCCTTTTGCGTTCAACACGAAATTAAATTCCATATAGAACATATTCCGCCCGGAACAATTATCAGGTACGCACAGAGAAAAAAGACAGGCATCGAAGCCGCCGCGCGGTTTTTCCGCCGCCGAATTTTATGCAAACTGGCGGCGAATCTGGAAAGAGGCGGCGCTGTTACGCGCATATTAACCGCCCACACAAAAGACGATTTATTGGAATTGGTTTTAATGCGCTCTCTTCGCGGCTGCGGCCCCGCAGGGTTATCCGCCATGCCGAAAACACGCGCTCTTTTTATGCGCCCCATGCTTACCCTTTCGCGCGCCGATGTAACCGCGTATCTAAACGCAAAAGAAATAGCATGGCGCGAAGATTCAACGAACCGCGATGATAAATTCTTGCGCAACCGCGTCCGTCGCCGACTCATTCCCGTATTGAACGATTTTTTCCCTTCATGGAAAAAAGGCATCGCCTCGACGGCAGATACTCAATCTCTCGTTTCCGATTTTATTTGCAATGAAGCCGGCAAACGTGTTGTTTGGAAAATTACTGGGGACTGTGGATTGGGGACTGGGGATCAGGGATCGGGGATCGGGGAAATTTCTACTGATGCTGAGAATTTTTTCTTGCAGCCTTTGATTATTCGCGAGGAGGCAGTTTTTCTTGCTGCCGATGGATTATTAAAAGGCGTTAGGTGTAAAGGTACTTTAAGACGCGCTGTTGTCAGGCGTTTTTGCGCCGGAGAGCCGGCTGCCGCTGACCTTGGAGATGTGAAAATACGCAGGAAGAATGGATTGGTTGTTCTGTCACGCAAAGAGAAGGAATTTTTTGAACGCGGGTATTCGGTGTTGATTTAATATTGACGCATTATTTGAAATAGTAATATAATGACATCCGGCTGTTAAGAGGCAGTTTTAACCTCGCCACGGCGAAAAGGCTTAAATTAAGAGGAATAGTATATGATGAAAAAAGCATTATTTATTCTGTCGTTTTTAATTCTGGTTCTTGGTTCTTCCTGTTTCGGCAAGATGGATGAGCCTAAAAAATCCTCTGATTCCGCGATGCAGGTCAATCTGGTGCAAAACGCGGTCGTGAAAGCGAATGGTACGAACATGCGGGAAGGTCCTTCTACCCGGCATGCTGTCATTACAGTGCTGTCAGGGGGTACTGTGCTTAACATAATGGAAAGGCCTGCCAACAGTGAATGGTTTAAAGTGGATTATAACGGCAGTATCGGTTATGTTCACCAGAGTTTAATCACATATTAAAGATACTCCAGTGCCTTGATCAAACAATCAAAATTACGTAAAATTCCCAATATAAAGGCGCAGTCCGCGCTGTTGTAGTTTAAGCAATCACAGGTTAAACAATATTTAATAAATGGACGGGAGTATTGATGTTTAACAATCAAAATGACAAATTTCCTGATCGCCCGCCGATGCAGTCAAAAGGGCCCAGCGCTTTCGCGTTAATTTTCTTTTTGGCGATGGCTGGTATTTTTTTCTTTATTTATTTAAACGGAGGAGAAACAGCCCAGATAAGGGAGGTTCCGTATTCCGAGTTTTCGCGTTTTGTAGAACAGAATCAGGTTGACTCCGTTGTGATACACACAAACGGCATAATCGATGTTTTTTTAAAAGGAGCGGCTGTAAACGGCTCCACACAGGTAAGAACGCTTATCCCTTATGATGATCCGAATCTTTTATCCACCCTTGGCGGCAGGAATATAAATATTACAGGAGCTCCGGCAAGAATCAGCCCGATGCAGCTTTTATCGGATCTGTTCCCGTGGATTTTTGGTTTTTTCATCATCATCTTTATTTTCAGGAATATGCAGGGTATGGGGATGAGAAATTTCCAATTTGGAAAAAGCCGCGCCAAACGTTATCAAGATGAAGGAAAAAAAGTCAGCTTCGCCGATGTCGCCGGGCAGAAAGACGCGAAGTACGAGCTTGAAGAAGTCGTGGAGTTTTTGAAAAATCCGCAGAAGTTCACAAAGATGGGAGCGCGTATTCCAAAGGGTGTATTGCTTGTCGGTATGCCGGGTACAGGAAAAACATTGATGGCGAGATCTGTAGCGGGCGAGGCGGGTGTCGCGTTTTTTCATATGTCCGGTTCCGATTTTGTTGAGATGTTTGTCGGGGTTGGAGCGAGCCGCGTAAGGGATCTTTTTGAACAGGGGAGGAAACACGCTCCCTGTATTATTTTCATAGACGAGCTTGACGCTGTCGGGCGCACGCGCGGAGCCGGTTACGGCGGCGGCCATGACGAGCGCGAGCAGACATTGAACCAGTTGTTAGTTGAAATGGACGGCTTTGATTCCAAAGACGGCGTTATCATTCTTGCCGCGACAAACCGTCCTGATGTTCTCGATCCCGCGCTTCTCCGTCCCGGCCGTTTTGACAGGCAGGTAGTGGTCGCGATGCCTGATATAAAAGAACGCGAGGCAATCCTTCAAATTCACTCGGCAAAAATTCCGCTTGATAAGGAAATCGATCTTGTTCATATCGCTAGAGCGACTCCCGGAATGAGCGGCGCCGATATCGCCAATCTTGTGAACGAAGCGGCTTTATTCGCGGCGCGTAAGGACAAGGCAAATGTGCAGATGTCCGATTTTGAAGAAGCAAGAGACAAGGTGTTGATGGGTGTCGCGCGTAAAACTCTTGTCGTCTCCGACAAGGAGCGGCGCATGACGGCGCTTCACGAGGCGGGTCACGCGATTTTGCATTATTACCTCAAGAACTCAGACCCGCTGCATAAGGTTACGATTATCCCGCGCGGGCGCGCGCTTGCTATGGCGCTCTCTCTGCCGGAGGAAGACAGTTACAGCCGCTCAAAAGGATGGCTGGAAGACAGGATCGCGATATGTTACGGCGGCTGGCTTGCGGAAAAACTTTTTTATGACGAGACTACCACAGGAACCAAAAACGACATTCAACAGGCGACCGAAATGGCGCGTAACATGGTATGCGAATGGGGTATGGCGGACGATCTCGGACCTGTCGCTTACGGTCAGGAAGACGAGCCGATTTTTCTTGGAAAGGAAATTGCGCGTCACAAGGATTATTCCGAGGACACCGCTCAGCGGATTGATAAAGCCATTAAAGATATTCTAGACCGCGCTTTAAATAACGCGAAAGAAATTATCACAAGCAAGAAAGCCGATATAGAAAAACTCGCGGATGCTCTTCTTTCCCGCGAGACGCTCATAGACGAAGAAGTGCGCCGGATTTTAGGGCTTCCAGCGAAAGAAGATGTTATGTCTTTAAAATCTAAAACAAACGCGGAAGAGGTTAAATGAATAAATTATCAGCTTGTCCGCTGTTGGTTTTATTATTCATGTACACGTGTTTTTCCACGTACGGGCAGCCTGTTTTCAGCGATCTTCTGCAAGGAGACGCGGCTGCTGCGCAGCGTTATGTGAACTGGGCGAGAACGGCGATAAACGAAGGGCGCAACAGGGAAGCGCTCGCGGCTCTTCAGCGGGCTTCCGATTTCGCGGATGTTTCGTCCGATGTTTCGTATCTATTGGCTGTGGCGCGTCTTTCGTTTCTGAATGAAAATGAAACAAGGATAACTGTAGTGCAGGCGCTTGATCGAGCGGTTCAAACAAGACGGTGGGTAAACTACAACGAAGGACAGGCATTGCTTTTAAAAGCGGAGCAGCTTACCGCCATGCGCGATTACTCAGGCGTTATTCGCTGCCTTAATCATCTGCGCGAAGCTGACGGTTTTCCTTTTACTCAGCAAATGGCGGCGGATGCCGCGATGCTTCAGCTTTTGACTTTACGCGGAATGGCTTTCAGCGGCCGTGCGGAATACGATTCTGTAAACGCGCTTTCACAGTTCAGAAGCCAGATGTTATCCGCAATGGACAGGTATCCGCGCGATCCACGCCCGTTAAAAATATTTTTTGAATATGCGCGTAACAGAAACCCGGAAATTTCAGGATTGCAGGAGAGCGATGTCAACCTTTTGGAACTTGTTTTAAGGCGTCTTCCGTTCCTTCTGGAAAGAGATCCGGAACTTGCGTGGATGGCGGCTCCTTTCATGCGCGACATTGAGGCGGCAAGGCGGCTTACAGCGTCTTACAGGTCGGGATCGCTTTCTTCGGGATCATTTAAACCTGCCGCGGCTTCCATTCCGGCTGCATTAAACCTTGGGCTTATTGACGACAGGGATGCTGTGGATGAACTGTTCGATTTAAATTCAGATAACGCTGAACTTCAATTAGATAAAAATATTTTAACGGATGTTTATGCCCTTCTCCGCAGCGAGGAAGGACGCGATTATTTTACACGTGCGCTTCTTTCATTTTCAGGCGTAATTTATTCTGATGATGACCGTGACGGTTATATCGACAGCCGCGCTAGTTACAGGGACGGGATTATTCAGGAGTATGAGTTTGACATGATTCAAAGCTGCGCGTTTGATACGCGTATCGTTCTTGAAAGCGTTCCTGTTTATGCTGTTGTCCCGGTATCGGGTTTAAATGGTTACGCGCATGTAAGCTGGGAACGTTATCCGTCAGTGGATAATACAGTTCTTGTCATTTCGGGAAGAAGAGAGACATACAGATTCCGTCCGGCGGATTTTCAATACGCGCCTGTCGAGTTTCTTGAAATCGGCGGCAGCGGCGCCCTCGCGGGTCTTTTGTATCTCGCTCCCGCAAGTTCGCTTACGGGGTTAACGCGGCGCGCGCTTGTTTCTAACAGCTCGGCTATCACAAGAGCAAGCGTGGAAATTGCCGGGGCAGAAGAAACGTTTTACATGGAAAGGGGAATTCCGCTGCGCTCCGTTGAAACTTTAAATGGACAAAATGTTTCTTTGACAGAGTTTGAAAGAGGCTATCCTGTTATTCAATATATTGATTTGGATCAGGACGGCAGAATGGAAACAATACGCCGGTTCCGTCTGCCGTCGTCCGATTTACAGTTCCTCGATTATCATAGCTTAAGAAAATCATCGCAAAGCGACTGGTCGGGCGACGGGCGTTTTATGACAGGGGAGTTGTATCTTGAAGACGGTTCCGTTGTTTATACATGGGATATGGATGGAAGCGGTCAAATGAATTACTCGCAGAGCGGAAATCAATGATAAAAAAAATATTTTCAATATTAGCTTTTACGATAATCTTCTCAGGATGCACAAGCGTGGACAGCGTTTCAGATCAGCTCACACGCACTACAAGCGAAATACGGCTTGAAAATATCAGAAATGAGATTGGTGAAAATCCTGTACGGGCGCTTAACCTGATATTTATTTACAAGGAAGTTTACTCCGTTACGCAAAATGATGAGAACGAAGACTGGGCGCTGCTGGCTGAATATGAAAGAGAAGCGGCGGAAGCGTTACGCGAAATGCAGTCTCTGGCGGTCAGCGAAGAGCGCTGGGATGATGCTGTATCTCTTGGAAGATCCCTTGCGAGCATTGGGATCGCAACTGATTATACCGGAATGGAAGCCGCTTTTATTCTTGAAGGCGCGAAAAAAATGCTTGCGGATGAAAATGTTCTGGGCGCTTTTCTTGCCGCTGTAAGGTCTCACGAAATGACTCCGATGGATGCCGCAAGCGCAAGTCTTTTTCTTGAAAAAGCTGTGGAAGCAAGGCAGCGGAGCGCGGCGGCTTTCTTTTTCGCCGCTGCGCAAAGAGCCGGAAGCGCGAATGTTTCAGCCGGTATAAGCGATGCCGCGCGAGAATACGCGTCCGGCCGTGATTCTGTTTCCGATATGTTAAAAGGCGTCGCTACGGTTTGGGTAGACAGGGGATACAGGATCGAGCGAGGCATGGGTTTCCCCGACCGAAGCATCGGCTCAGCTTTTTTCATAGATTCTTCAGGTTTATTAATTACAAATTATCATGTAATAGAAAGCGAAGTTGATCCGGCATACAGGGGATATTCAAGGATGTATATCCGCATGGGTGACTCGGCGAGTTCGCGGATCCCCGCGCGTGTTATCGGCTGGGATAAGGCGCTGGATCTGGCTTTAATCAAAGCGGAAATTGAACCTGAATATGTATTCTCTCTTGTTGATCGTGTAATTCCCAGAGTAGGCGATACCGTGCTTGCAATCGGTTCGCCGATCGCGCTTGAAAGAACAGTTACATCCGGTATTGTTTCCGCGTTGGGAAGACGTTTTTTACAAATTGGAGATGTGATTCAGATAGACGCGTCTGTAAATCAAGGAAACTCAGGCGGCCCTTTAATTAATAACGAGGGGCGGCTTGTCGGGGTAGTCTTTGCGGGGTATGTGCAGTTTCAGGGGCTTAATTTCGCGGTTCCCGCGGAAACGTTGTGCGCCGCGCTTCCTGCGATGATGAAAGGCGGAAAAGCTCAGCGCCCCTGGCTCGGCATTATTATGTGCGAAACATTTGACGGCGCGGAGATTCTTTACACAGCTCCCAATACTCCGGCTTCCATGCACCGGATTAACGAAGGCTCCTTTTTAAAAAGCATAAACGGAAGGGAGTTGTCTGCAAGGCAGGGTACTCAACAGGGTTCCATGATTCCTGCAATGCAAAGGGAAATCTTTTTATGCGGCCCCGGTGAACTTGTCGCCATAGAAACTGCGGATTCCGAGGGAACAGTTAAGAGGCATATAGTGATGACAGCGGCGCGTCCCGATATACCGCTTCTGGAAGCGTCAAGAATAGAAAACCGTGAAAGGATTGTTACCCCGTTATTTGGTTTATTTCTGACCCCGCTTCAAAGCGGATTATTTACGACCAGTTTCCGCGTGGAAAGGGTAGTCCGAGGATCTACCGCTGACGAGGCCGGCATTTCTGAAAATGATCCTGTAACAATCTCTAGACTGCGTATTCAGGAAGATAACGGCATCGCTGTGCTTGAGATTACAGTAAAAAAACGCAGAATGGGTTATCTTGAAACCAGTATGCACCTGCCGGCTTTTTTAGATACGCCTGATACGCTTTAAATCAATTTACCGCCGTATTTATAATCATTAATCAATATGCAAGATATAATTTTTTATATATAATTAATCAGTCTAAAAGGAGACAGGAGGAAAATAATGGGAAAAATTGGAAAGGTATTAATTGTTACCCTTATCGCGGCGGCTCTGTTCACAGTAATTTCATGCAGGAAGAATCAGGGCGCGGGTCTAACAGTTGAATCAGGTGTTCTTATCATGGCAACAAACGCGGAATTCCCGCCTTATGAGTTTTGGGAAGGCGGAAAAATTGTCGGCATAGACGCGGAGATTGCGGGAGCGATTGCAAGTAAGCTTGGCCTTACACTGCGCATAGATGACATTGATTTTAACGCGATACTGTCGGCGGTCACAAGCGGCAGGGCGGACATGGGAATGGCAGGAATGACAGTCACGGAAGAGCGTTTACAAAACGTGAATTTTTCCACGAGTTACGCGAAAGGCGTTCAGGTAATTATTGTCAGGGAAGGCTCTTCCATCACAAGCGTGGATGATCTTTTCGCGGACGGCGCGTTTCACAATATCGGCGTTCAGGAAACAACGACAGGCGATATTTATACAACATCGGATCTTGAAGAAAAAGGACTCGCCGCAATTCAGCGTTACAGAAGGGGTGCGGACGCGGTTCAGGCTCTTGTAACAGGAAGGGTGGAATGTGTTGTTATTGACAATGAACCTGCAAGGGCGTTTGTCGCGATGAACACAGGGCTCCGCATTCTTGACACCGAATTCGCCGTCGAAGATTACGCGATCTCTTTCTCCAAAAGCAATACAGCGCTTCGCGACGCGGTAGACGGCGCGTTACGTGAACTTATCGCCGATGGAACCGTTCAACTTATTATAAGCAAATACATCAATACAAATTAATTTTTAAAAAGGGAGGATAACCTCCCTTTTCCTGACCGGAGAAGATCATTTGCAAGTTTGGTTTGACGGTTTAAAAAATCAGTTTATTCTCAATTTTGTAACCGATGACCGCTGGCGGTTTTTGTTAAACGGTCTTTTTGTTACGCTGAGGATCACATTCTTCGCGCTTTTAATCGGGATTGTCATAGGCGTTGTTGTTTCCATTGTGCGTTCAACATACGACAAGAACGCGGCGGGCATGAAGCGCGGCGCGGGGCGTTTTCTTCTGCGCTTCTTCGATTCGATCTGCCGGTTTTATCTGACCGTAATCCGGGGAACTCCTGTAGTCGTTCAGCTTATGATTTTTTATTTTATAATTTTTGTCAACATCAGGAACGGCGAGCTAATCGGAATTATCGCATTTGGTATTAACTCAGGGGCTTATATCGCGGAAATTTTCAGAAGCGGCATCATGTCGATTGACAACGGCCAGTTTGAAGCGGGACGGAGCCTCGGTTTTAATTACATCCAGACGATGAGGCACATCATCATTCCGCAGGCTTTTAAAAATATTCTGCCTACTCTCGCGAATGAGTTTATTGTTTTATTAAAAGAAACTGCCGTTGTCGGATATGTCGCCGTGCAGGATCTGACAAAGGCAGGTGACATTATCCGCGGAAGAACATTCTCCGCTTTTATGCCGCTTATCGCTGTCGCTTTGGTATATTTGGCTCTTGTAATGTTTTTTACATGGCTTGTCAGCAGACTTGAAAGGAGGCTGAGAAACAGTGAGCATTGAAATTCTTGTTCAAACAGAGAATCTCGTGAAACATTTCAAGGGCGGAGAAATATCGGCGCTGAACGGAATAACGACACAGGTTCATAAAGGGGAGGTTGTCGTTATCATCGGGCCTTCGGGAAGCGGCAAGTCAACATTTTTGCGCTGCTTAAATCTGCTTGAAGTGCCGACAAGCGGCAAGGTGGCATTTGAGGGAGTGGACATTACGGACGCGAAAGTGAACATAAATATCCACCGGCAAAAAATGGGAATGGTGTTTCAGCATTTTAATCTTTTCCCGCACATGACCGTTTTAAAAAACATGACGATCGCGCCTGTTAAACTTCTTGGAAAATCAAAAGCGGAAGCTGAGGAAAAAGCCATGTCTCTTTTGCAGCGCGTCGGGCTTCCCGACAGGGCGGGCGCGTACCCGAGCCAGCTTTCAGGCGGACAGAAGCAGCGTATCGCGATCGTCCGCGCGTTATGTATGGATCCGGCAGTCATGCTGTTTGACGAGCCGACAAGCGCCCTTGATCCCGAAATGGTAGGCGAAGTGTTAGATGTCATGAAACAGCTCGCTAAGGACGGCATGACAATGGTTGTGGTAACGCACGAAATGGGTTTCGCGCGGGAGGTTGGTACGCGTGTTATTTTTATGGATTATGGTAGAATTGTCGAAGAAAACACGCCGGGAGAGCTTTTTTCATCTCCGAAAAGCGAGAGACTGAGAAGTTTTCTTGCTAAAGTGCTTTAATTGCCGCTTGTGTTGAGTGACAGTTGTTAATAAATTTATTTGGAGTTCATTGTGAAGATTTATACAGGCAATGGAGATAACGGCGAGACTGTCAATTTAGGCGGGCAGAAAGTTTCCAAGAATAGCGCGGTAATGCATCTGGAGGGAACGCTTGATGAATTAAATTCGCATTTAGGTCTTATTAAAGCGATGCTTACAAGCGATGATTCATGGCAGGTTACATGGCAGATGTCATGCAGATTTATGGAAAGAGCGCAGAGGAATCTTATGAAGATGATGGCGCATGCATCTGATTATAATAATAAAAAATATTTTTTTACGCTGGAAGATATTATCGGTATTGAAAGGGAAATTGACAGACTATCTTCAGGGCACCGCGCTATTAATGAATTTGTAATTCCGGGAAGAAATATAATCGAAGCCCAAATACAGACGGCGCGTACCGTCGCAAGAAGAGCTGAGCGTTATTATTTTGCCGCCAAAGAAAAATATCCTTTGTGCCCTGAGTGCGGAGTGTATTTAAACAGGATGTCGGATTATCTTTTTATTTTATCGCAGCAGGAATCACTGATAAACGTCAATTTCATAAATCAAATTACCGGTATATAAATCGTAGACTCTTCTTTTAAAACATGAAGGGATGCTGATAGACCCGATTCTTTCTTCCGTAAACTCATCAACAATTATAACAACCCTTACTAACTCATACTGCGAAGCGAGATTTCTTGTTTCATTCTCCGTGTGCAGCCATTCAATCCTGTTGACATCGGGGGTCTGCGGCCAGATATTGCCGATAAAAAAAGTCATAACCGCGTTCTCGTGAGTGTCGTTAAAATCGGCGTTAGGCGCCATATGCCCCCTGTCATACCCGGAATTTGAATAATCGCGGTGGCGGGGAAGAGTATAGCCATTATCATCAAGAAGCTGCCGCAGAGCGCCGCCGTCTCTGTTACGTGAAAATATCACTGACGGCCTTCTTACCCCTGTAGCTTCCGCTCTTTCCCTTGTAAGAATATATTCAATTATATGCGGTCCCAGATTAATCGCGTCATAACAGCCTGAATAAAGAATTTCATCTTCGTTGGAAACATCAAACCAAAAATGACCGTCAAGATCGCAGGCAAAAGCGTATGCGGAAAACAGTAAAAGAAAAAATAATAATAAAACAGAGCGGAAATTAAAAAATATTTTAATCAATTTCAAGCAGCGTCTCTATCAGCGCGGAAACATCGGCGGGGATTGTTTTCGCGTTTACAGTCCTGTCCATCGCGCGTTCAAGGGAAGCGGGAACAGGAGGAGAGCCTGTAAGCGGCCGTGTAACTTCGGAAAATTTCGCGGGATGCGCGGTACATAAAATTCCGACAGGACCTTCTTCGATTTTTTTTTCGGCTGCAAGTTTATCCACGCCCTTCCATCCAACCGCGCTGTGCGGATCAAGAAAGTAACCCGCGCTTTTGTGTACGCGGACAATCGTTTCCCGCGTTTCTTCGTCGGTTACACATACGCCGAGTATTACTTTGCGCATCTGTTCCCATGAAAAATGAGCGGACATCCTTTCAAAATTGCTCGGCGCGCCTACATCCATAGCGTTGGAAATTGTCGCCTGCGAGTTACGCGCAAGATAGTTTCCCGAATCAAGGTAATCCGGTACCGTTTTATTTATATTCGTCGCGGCGATGAACTGTTTTATAGGCGCGCCCATCTTCATCGCGTAAAGACCGGCTGTCAAATTGCCGAAATTACCCGAGGGTACACACAGCGTTATGGGGAAACCGGCTCTTGATTCACGCGCGGGCGTAAAACCTGCAAGGCGCGGCGTCGCATCTCCGTCTTTATCGGTACGTCCTGAAAACGCTCTGCCTGCGGCCGCGGAGTAATAAACGGCTTGCGGTATCAATCTGCTTATATTAATCGAATTGGCGGAAGAGAGAGCCATGCGTTTTTTTAATCCCTCATCGGCAAGCGCCGCCTTAACAAGACGCTGGCAGTCATCGAAACTGCCTTCAACCTGAATCGCTTTAATATTTTTTCCAAGTCCGGCTATCTGTTTTTCCTGAAGAGGCGTTACTCTTCCTTTCGGGTAAAGCACTGTTACATTGATTCCCTGCACGTTAAAAAACCCGTCCGCGACCGCTCCTCCTGTGTCGCCTGATGTCGCGACAAGTATGTGAAGCGGAGCGTCTTCCCCGCGGCGCATAAATGAAAAAGCGCGCGCCATGAAACGCGCTCCAAAATCCTTAAAAGCCGCCGTCGGCCCGTGAAAAAGTTCTACGGCAAAACGATCCAGAACCGCTACATACAGCGCGTCAAAAGTAAAAGCTGAATGAATAATGTCGGATAACGCGCTTTCGCCTATCTCGCCGTCTACATACGGTTTAATCGTTTCATAGGCAATATCGCGGAAATCCATCGATCCGAGCGATGACCTTACCTGATCGCGGTATTCGGGGATTTCCTGCGGAACGAACAAGCCGCCGTCAGGCGCGAGGCCGCTTAAAGCCGCTTCGGCAAAACTCACTTTTTTGTTTGAATTTCTTGTGCTGTAATAAAACATGGTTCATTTTAGTCCAGTCCCGGTGAAAATTCCATAGCCTTGTACTGTAATTAATAAAAATCTTATATTTATACGCTTGATAAATTGACATTAAACTCGTTAGAATATAAAATTATTAGAAGGAGTAAATGTGGCTAAAGAAGAAGCGATAGAAGTGGAGGGAATTGTCAGAGAAGCGCTTCCCAACACAATGTTTCGCGTGGAACTTGATAATCAGAGCGGGCATCTTATATTGGCTCATCTGTCCGGTAAAATGCGCAAACATTATATCCGTATCGTCCCCGGCGACCGAGTCAAGGTTGCCCTATCCCCGTATGATTTGAGCAGAGGCCGGATTATTTACCGCGAACGATAACTGCATAAATAAATAGGAGTTTTTATGGCCGATAATGTAGTTTATATTAACGTTGATGAAGGTAAAAAAAGAGTAATGAATAACGCCAAGTTATACGCCAAGCTGCTTAATAAATTCAAGGACGATCCTAATATTCATGATATTGAAACCGCGCTGAAAGCGGGCGAAATAGAAAACGCGCGTAACAGCGCCCATACGTTAAAGGGGCTTGCGGCGAATCTTTCTCTTACTGAACTATTCAAACAAACACTGGAACTGGAAACTCAAATTAAAGCCGGTTCGATAAACATGGAGCAATTTGCGGTCGTAAAAGAAACTTACGAAAAAACTATATTAGAATTGGATAAGGTGATTACCGAATATGCATGAGAACACTCCGTCAGTACTTGTCGTAGATGATGTTGATACCAACGTCATGATTCTCGAAGAAATATTAAAGGATGATTATAACGTTATAACAGCCTTTAACGGAAGGGAAGCGCTTGAAAAACTCCGGACTGCCGGTATTTATCCAAAGATCATTCTTTTGGATGTCGTAATGCCCCACATGAGCGGGAGCGAGTTATTCGATATTCTAAGATCTGATAAAGCGCTAAAACGTATTCCTGTTATTTTTATCACTGTGGAAAACGATCTGGAAAGCGAGCTTCTGGAGGCCGGAGCGGTTGATTTTATTAATAAACCTTTCCAGCCGGAAATTGTAAGACACCGCGTAAGAAACCAGATAGAGTTGAAAAACTACAGTGACAATCTTGAGGGAATGGTCGCCGTTAAAACGGCGGAAGCGACAAAAATCCTTGATAACGTTCTGCAGGGGCTTGCGAATATTATTGAACACCGCGATCTTGAATCCGGCGAACACGTAAAAAGAACGCAGATGTTTGTAAGAGCGTTAACAGATCACCTGATAGATACCGGGTCAATCTACGCGGAAGAATTAAAACGGCTTCAGCCGGATATCATCATGAAATCCATGGCTCTGCATGATGTCGGAAAGATCGCGATACCTGACAAGATTCTTCTTAAACCGGGCAAGCTCGATCCGGAAGAATACGAAATAATGAAAACCCACACCACGCGCGGTAAGGAAATTATACACGAGCTTGGCGATGTTAACACTTCGCTTTATTTAAAACATAGTGAAGATATCTGTTACAGCCACCACGAACGCTGGGACGGCAGAGGTTATCCGCGCCAGTTAAAGGACAATGATATCCCCCTGACCGCGCGCCTTGCATCTCTTGCGGATGTTTATGACGCTCTTGTATGCGCGCGTGTTTATAAGACAGCGATGCCCTACGAAGAGGCTATCGGTATAATCATCGCGGGGCGCGGCACTCAATTTGATCCTATTATTGCGGATGCTGTCGTGCAGATAAAAGATAAATTTAAGGATATTTCCCAAAAGTATCAGTAATAACACTATTCATTTTTTCTTAATTTCCGCTTCCTGCGGCAGTCTTGCCGGGTTTGTTGTATAAATATTTTTTAAGGAATTAAATAATCTTTGTAGAATGGTGAATTTTGTGATAATATACTACAAGGCTGGCGGCGTTTAATGTTATGGACAGCCTTTCACCTTTCATAAATTGCGGAGGCGCTTTTTGAATCAAATTAACTGTCAAACAGGGAATGATGAGCTGCGGCAAAAACTGATAAAGTCATTTGTGAAAAACCACCGCGATGTATATAAAAAAATTAATGATGCTATTGATACGGGAGATATACAACTTGCGTATATGCTCACGCATACCCTCAAAAGTAACGCCGGACAGCTTAATAAACCGTCATTACAGCAGGCCGCTAGTGAAGCGGAAAATAATCTCGCGGGAGGTAAAAACCTTGTTACCGCGCGGCAGATGGAGCATTTAAAAAAAGAAATTGATTTTGTGTTAGCTGAGTTTATACCATTGATACGTGAACCCGCGCGTCCTGTTCAAGCGGCGCCGTTAAGTGACGATGAAGCGCTTGAGGTTCTTGAAAAACTTTCTGCTCTTCTGGAAGAAGGAAATTCCGAGTGCCTTTCATTTACAGATAAATTATCGATGATACCTGGATGCGAAGAGCTGATTCAGATGATAGAAGATTTTGATTTTCAACCGGCGTTTGAAGCTTTACAGGTAATGTTTAATTCCGGCTTAAGGAAGGAAGGATAAAGCAGGGTTTATGAATAAACAAAACAGTCTGCTTATAGTTGATGACGATGCTTTGATCCTCGCCGAATTGATTCATATATTGGAGCCTGAATATAATATTACCGCCGCCAAAAACGGAATATCCGCGATAAAAAGAACGGAGAAAGTAATACCCGATTTAATTTTACTTGATGTTATCATGCCGGACATGAACGGGTTTGACGTTCTAGCCGAGCTTAAAAGAAATGATAGAACTAAAAATATTCCTGTTATTTTTATTACGGGAATCAGTGAAGACGAAAAAGAAAGCGCGGGGCTTTCGATTGGCGCTGTGGATTTTATCCGTAAGCCTTTTGACGAGATGGTTGTAAAACTACGGGTGCGCCATCAAATTAAAATTGTCAATCTACAGCGGGAATTGGAAACGGCTGTCAGAACCGCCGAGACGGCGAACCAGACAAAGTCCACGTTTCTCGCGAACATGAGCCATGAAATCAGAACGCCGATGAACGCTATTTTAGGCATAACAGAAATTCTTATACAGGATGATGATCTTCCTGAAGAAGTTATCGAAGGACTTGGAAGGATTTTCAGTTCATGCGATTTGCTTCTCGGTATCATCAACGACATACTGGATTTTTCCAAGATAGAAGCCGGTAAACTTGATGTCATTCCGGCGCGGTATGTTGTTGCGGGCATGATTAATGATTCCGTGCATCTTAATATGATGAGGATTAATAACAAGCCGATAGAGTTCGTGCTGGATATAAATGAAAAAATCCCGGCGAAATTAATCGGAGATGAGCTTCGCATAAAGCAGGTTCTAAACAATCTTCTTTCCAACGCGTTCAAGTATACCGATGCCGGCACGGTAACGTTATCTGTCGATGTTAAGCCGGCCGAAAGAAAAGATCAGATAACGCTTGTACTGCGCGTAAGCGATACAGGACATGGAATGACAAATGAACAGTTGGGCAGGCTGTTTGAAGAATATTCGCGTTTTAATAACGAGAAAAACGCCGCCGTTGAAGGTACAGGGCTTGGTCTTGCCATCACAAAACGGCTTGTAAATCTAATGCACGCGAATTTGCACGTTGAGAGTGAAGTCGATAAAGGGTCGAGTTTTACCGTTCAGCTTTTACAGGGGATTGTTGATAAAGATGTTTTGGGAAAAGAAACAGCCGAAAACCTGCGGCAATTCCGCGTTAATTACTCGACATTTAAACAATGGGGAAATATTGCCCGCGAAGCGATGCCTTACGGCAGCGTCATGATTGTCGATGATGTTGAAACGAATCTTTATGTCGCCGCAGGTCTTTTGAAACTTTATAAACTGCGGATTGATACGGCAATGAGCGGGCAGGAAATTATTAACAAAATCAAAGAAGGCAGTGTGTATGATATCATCTTTATGGATCACATGATGCCCGATATGGACGGCATAGAAGTGACAAAAATTCTGCGCGATAACGGGTATACGTCTCCCATTGTCGCGCTTACAGCTAACGCGGTAGCAGGGCAGTCGGAAATATTTATGCAAAATGGTTTTGATGATTTTATTTCCAAACCGATTGATATACGCCAGTTAGACGCAATACTGAGTAAACTGATCCGCGATAAATATCCCGCTGAAGCCGCGGAAGCCTCGCGCCTTAAACAATTGAACCCGGCTCTCGCACATTCTGATGACGCTCCCGCGGCAGATACAATGCTTATAAAATCATTCATAAGAGATGCCGGTAAAGCAGTAGATTGGATGGATGAACATGATATGCTTAAAGAATTACCGCAGGAAAATCCAAAGGCCTGCGGCGAAATTCTGAAGAAATTTACAATCATGGTTCACGGCATGAAAAGCTCCCTGTGGAATATCGGAGAAAAGGAGCTTTCCGCTCTCGCGTTCCAGCTTGAAGTATACGGACGTGAGGAAAATACCGTTATGATCGGAAAAACTGCTCCTGTTTTTTTTGACAAACTACGCGGATTATTGGATAAATTTAAAACTGCTAATGATAAGCAGGTTGAAACGGCAGATGAGGATATTGAAGATATTAAAAATAAATTATTTGACATTTCAATGATGTGCGATGAGTTCAACAGAAAGGGTATTATTCACATTGTGAATGAAATCAAAAATTGCTCAAAAGAGACAAGAGCTGTTTTAGATAGCATACTTGAACATGTTCTTCACAGTGAGTTTGACGACGCGAAACAGGAAGCTGATACTTATATAATCAATCACCTTACACAATCTTGATTTCCCGGTGCAATTGATCTTGTTAATATTATAATATTGCGTTATATTAAATAATGGATATCAATGGGGGTGCACCGGTTTCGACTGGTACGTCTTCGGGGTATAGGCTGCAGATGGAGCGCTCATCTCCTGATTGGGCAAAAATTTAACTGCCAATAGAAATGTCAGTTACGATTACGCCTTAGCTGCGTAACCGCGTGGACCTGTTCCGCCGCTCTGAGGAGCAGCATCCGCGTCGCAATCAGAGCTGGCCGCGTCTTCGTTTCCGGAGGGGCCGCGGCAAGATTTCCCGGAATAAGGACAGGCCGCGCGCCGTTTAGCCAAGCCTTTCCCGACAATTTAATAAACGGCTAAATCTGTAGATGTCTATGTTTCGCGTATTGGGACGCGGGTTCGACTCCCGCCACCTCCAAAAAAAACATTAGAGAGCCTAATGCAGTTTCGATTGTGTTAGGCGATATTAAAGAGCGGACAATTGCGGGAGTCGAAACGGAGCCGCGGCCTCGAAGACGCGGGAGCGTCTGAGAGGTAAGCCGCCACGGAGGGCGGTTTAGCGGCAGAGACGGCCTGAAAGGAGCAAACAGGATGTTTGCGACTGGAAGGCGACTCCCGCCACCTCCAAAAAATAGTTTTTTATTCTTTATCAAGAATACACTCAAGGGTATCTGTACCAGCAATACCAAATACATTTTGTGGTATAATAGCTTTAATTTTTGTACTATCATTATTTATCTGTATTATGCAATTCATTAATATATTATCCAGAGGGATTGATTCGCTGAAAGAACTAATATAATAGTCTCCATAATCTATAGCACTCGTTTTTTTTCTGCTATTCTCTGTAAATAATGTCCAAATATCATTTTTATTATTAAAATGATCAGGATATGCAACAAGCAGAGCATTAAGATAGTTTTCCATATCCAGTTTAAACCCAATATCAATAAGATCATTTCTATTTCTTAAAGTCATGGTGAATAATGCGGTAAATTCCGGATTAAGATTTCTTACTTCCGGAAAATGTATATTATTTGTTCCAATCCAATAACCTGAAATTTCTTCAATATTAATAATTGAAATCCATTCTGATATTTCAAACGGATTATCGATTGATGTATTCCATAATCCATATTCTTGCCAACGTCCGTTAGGTAGTTGGTAATATAATTTATCCTGAGAGGCGTTATAGTATTTTAAACCATTATTATCACGATAATAACCGCTCTCATTTTTTCTTTTTTGCTCTCTTACCCATCTGTTACGCCGGAAATTTCCGAATAAATCAGATTCTGCGTTTTCTCCAACATTTACTATACTCTCATATAAATCATTAAAACCGGATTCTAATTCTTTTCTACTACCAGAGAATGTAAAATCCGGAAACAACCACATAAAAAAGAAGATAAGACCAATACCAAAACCTACTGTTAGAATACCTTTTAAAGCAAAACCTGGAGCAAGAAGAAATATACCGCTTGTACCGATAAGAAAAACAATTATAGCGGCAATACCGGCTAAAAAATATATAATATTTTCCACTAGTCTAAGTATTCGCGTTTTAAATCCATGACCATCTGCTTGTATATGTCATACGCTTTCTGGTTATCATTTTGATTGACTGCTTCAACTGCGGACTTGAGATATTTATTCCAAATTGTTAGGTAAGTCCTTTTACCAAAATCATCGGATTTCTCAATTTCAGCGCAAATCTGAGGAGCAATTTTGTAATACTCATCAACTTCATCCATCATTTCTGTTGTTGCCATCATGAAAGTATCACGGAAATTTCGCAGAGCGGTTAATTCTGCGCAATCATCAGGTTTGTTAAATGATTTACAAACAGCGAAGGTGATAAAACAAGAACCTTTTTTATAACAAGTAGCATTTGGCATACCTGCTCGACACCATTCTGAATAACAACGATTAGAACAAAAACGCAATTCATAACCACTTGGAACTCTACCTTTGGTTATCGCAATATAATCAGAACCTAAAGAACGATTACACCATGCACAATCTTTTGGACCTGCCATTCTTCCCTTTGCGTTTTAAACCCGCATGGTTATTATATATTACTGCTCAGCGAACAGTTTTTATAAACTATTTTTAAAAAAACCATTTTTATTCATGATCATATTCAGAATAAAAAATTTGCTTCACATATTGGTTTGGGATAAGCGCTTCAACCGGTATTTCAACATCATCCTTTTGGAGAGCCAAGAGGCGCTTAGCGTTTTTTAATATTTCGCGCTTCTCCTTGACTGTTAAAATTTTAAGATCATCTGTGTAATCGTAAGGTTCTTCATTGATTCCTAACACTCTTGCCTTTTTTCCCATTGAATACCCCTATGTGCTAATGATATAGTGTACATAGGAAATTAAAAATTGTCAACCGGTACAGTTGATTTATATGGCACAATGTGTTATTCTTTTTTGAGTACAAAGGGGTATTATGGCAATTTCTATAAACGAGCGTATTAAACAAGTCAGAAAAACACTGGGAATCTCACAGCGTGATTTTTGCGGAGGTATATATCTTTCACATTCATTTTACGCAAAAATTGAAACAGGAACAAGGAACTCCAATGAAAGAGTCAATGAATTGATATGTAATAAATATAAGGTAAATAAAGATTGGTTGATTACGGGTAAAGGTGATATGTTTAGTGAAACCCCGCCAGATACGGAATTATTGCAGATAATGGAAATATTAAAGGAACTTGATCCCACTTTCAGGGATTGCATCATAAAGCAAATTCACCTGATGGCGAACCTTCATAAGAAAAATAAAGAAGATCAAAATCGCGCCAACAGAAAGAAGAAATAAAAAAGAAATTGCGCTTTTAATATATCACCATTCTTTTTGACATATCGTCTAAAATGTGTTAGGCGAAATAAACTATATAATATTAATAAATAGATATAAAATGTCTTTAAAATTATTATTAAAAAGTCTTGATAAAATTAAAATTTTGAATATAATCATAATAGAGGTTTAAAATGCAAGAAAATTCAATTATAATTTTAATATTGATCTTAATTATAATAATTTTATCTTTCATTGTAATTATATTATTTTTAAGGAAAAATAAAGATATTCAATATAAACGAATATTTGGTGCATTAAAGCAAATAAATGAATTTGCTTCGCATCAATATGTTTATACTGATAAAATTGAATATAAAAAATCATTACCAGTTCCTATTTTAAATTTTTTTATCAATAGAAGCGCTTCACTAGTTGTAATTGGTAATGTAAAAATAGGAATTAATTTAGAAAATATATTAATAGATAAAACAATTAATAATTTTAATATAGAAATTCCTGAATTAATAATAATAGGACACGAATTAGAAATCGGTGATGTAGGCATTCAAAGTAAAAATATACTTTATCAGCATGATTTAATTGAATATAATCAATTTCTTACAAATTGGAAAAAAGAAAAAGAAAAAGAAATATTGAATGATAAAAATATAATTAGCAAAGCATATAAAGATCTTCAAAATATAATAACAGAGTTATTAATAGCATCTAATGTTTCTAATATTCAAAAAATTAATTATTCAAAAGAAGAACCAAAATTATTATTGCTACCTGAAGTAAAAATGGAAAAATAATTGAATATTTATAAAATAAAAATAGTTTACGTCGTCTAAGGCAGAATGAACATTAAGCACACACTACAATATGAGCCTGTCAGAAAATTTGTGTAAATGACAGAATATCATAAGAACGGAACCCGTTCTTTTCCAAACTCAATGGCGAGCTGATTTAACGCCCGCCCCCAATCTCTTATCGGCATCGTCCATTTCTCTG